>MDTF01004357.1_pt1 | contig 48614 bp, 48 predicted proteins | sample 811191 | NCBI WGS metagenome assembly MDTF01 (sample SAMN05326649, study PRJNA326480) | marine metagenome | isolation source: seawater | place: Southern Ocean | collected 2011 | reverse complement strand
TAAATAGACTAAACGGTTTATTAACAAATACAAAGGCACTTGCTGCAACTGCATTTGAAAATGCAACTAGTGCAGAAGTTGGATCTCTAGATGCAGTTACAAAGGCAGTAACATTTAGAACGAAAGCACAACTTGTAATTGATGCCGCTAAATCGGTAAAAGGCCATGCAAAAAATGGTTCTGCGGAATATGGTATAGCTTCAGCAGATGTAACTGATGGGAATGATGCATTAAAAACGGCATCGGATTTGCTTGATAAATCAAGAGTAGCAAAAGAATACCTAGATGAATTAAATCGGTTGAACGGTTTATTAACAGATGCAAAGACAGCGGCTGCAACTGCCGTTGCAGACGCCGCTGCTGCAGACATTGGATCAAGTAATGCAGTTCAGTTGAATGAACAGTCGGTAGAAAGAGCGAGCGAATTAATTGGGACTGCTAATAATCTAAAAACACATACAAGAAATGATACCAGTGAAGATATTAGAGCGACAGAAGAGTTTACTTATGCAAATGCTGCATTAGCACCGGCAGAACGTTTGTTAAGGGTTGCACTTGCACAACAAAAACAGGCATTGGAAGAAGAGTTAAAAGAAATTGGAAGTCAAAAAAAAGATGCAGATGAAAGGCAAACAGCTGATGCAGCGAAGGCGGCAGCTGCAATATCACAAGGAATGGCATCTTCTATTGGAGATCCATATGTATTCCCTCTTAAATCAAATACACCTGTAAAACTTCCAAATAAAAATGCAGTGTATAGAATGTATGAAAATGGAAATACATTTATTAATGCATCTGTTTCACAAGCTACTCCGTCTCATATGGATAGAATTGTTAAATATGCATCAAGTAGTCTGAACGAATCATTGAACAAAACATTGGATAGATTAATTATCGATGGATACTTCTATGATAAATTCTTTATATCAGTCGATGGCCAACAATTAATTGTTGATTTGCAAAGAAAAACTATTTCATCTAAAAATAATAAAAATAAATTTTTCAAAATTAAACGATGCTATTCAAATGTATTTAAAAATGAGTTCTTTAATGAAACTAATAAAATGATTACAATAAGTTGGATTGAAAATCATAAAGAAACATCAATCGATGTTATGTTTTTTGAAAATCCTCAAGTTGAAAATGGTATTCGATTTAGAACAGATTCAACTGTCAAAAATGCAATTGGTATGCTAATTGACAATTATAAACCGAAGTTGATGATAATACCAAAAATTAATACTCAATCATATAAAAAAATAAATAAACGCATTACACGTTTGACACGAACTCATGGAAATGATAAAATATATCAATTTAAAAATATAATTTCTAAAAGTGAAAAATGGGCATAAAAACTTTAAATTAATAATTAATTGTTAATTGTTAATTGTTAATTGTTAATTGTTAATTAACAGTTAATTATAAGATAGTTGGTGTAATTTTTAACAACACATATTTCCACCTAAATCACATTTTCTATCATCTGAAATTTTTATAATCGGAGATGATATTTTAATACTATTTTTTTTGCCATATTGTTTAACATTATGAATTATTTTATCGAATAATTCATTAATTCCAATATTTTTTTTAGCACTAACTTTTTGATATAACATAGTTGGATGCTCATCTAAAAAATCATTTATTTGTTTATCGTCAACAAATTGATCTAAATCACACTTATTTCCAACTAATATAAGAAGAGGATCCAAATTATGTTCATCTATAATTTTGACCCATTCTGTTTTTAAATTTACAAAACTATTATTATTATTTAAATTAAACATAAAAATAATAACATTAGATGATCTATAATATAATGGTAATAATGCATTATATCTTTCTTGTCCCGCAGTATCCCAAATTTCTAATACTCTATTGTTTCTTTTAAGTCGTACTGCTGAAAATGATGCACCAATCGTTGTCTCAGAATATTCATAAAATATATCTTTCATGTATCTCAATACAACACTTGTTTTCCCCACATTTATATCACCGATAACAGTAATTTTAATTACCATTCTTTATAATATATTACCATATTTTTATGATATCAGTATTAAACATATCATCTCCTTTCTTGCATTCAAATACCTCAAAAAACTTCTGGCAATTATACAATGGCCCATTTACACGAAACTCACAAGGAGAATGTTCATCTGTAATAATTTGTTGAATTACTGATTTTTTTCTTGATTTTTCTCGCCAACTAAATGCATAACTAATAAAAAAATTTTTTTTATCTTCTAAAGAACATTTTTTATTATTCTCTAATGTACAATTTAAAAATGCACTGTATGATATTATTAACCCTCCTAAATCTGCAATATTTTCACCCTGGGTTAACTCACCATTTACATTTGTATCAAATAATTTATATTTATTATACTGTTCAATTATTTTTTTTGCCTTTTTATCAAATTGTATAGAATCTTTTTTTGTCCACCAATTATTTAAATTTCCATTATGATCATATTTTCTCCCCTGATCATCATATCCATGTGTCATCTCGTGTCCAATAACTGTACCAATTGAACCATAATTATATGAGTCATCTGCAGATGGGTCAAAATAAGGTGGTTGTAAAATTGCTGCTGGAAATACAATTTCATTCAACTCAGGATGAAAATATGCATTAATTGTATGTGGTAACATTTCCCATCTATCATTATCCACTTTATTATCTATTCGATTAACAAAGTCTGCTTGGTAATCATACATATTAAATTCAACCATATTTGAAAACACATTATCTCTTAATTTTAATTTAGGATATTTTCGAAACTTTTCAGGATATCCGATTTTAAATCTGAATTTATCTAATTTTTTTAATGCTTTTTTTTTCGTGACATCTTCCATCCACCCAATCTCATTAATATGTTTTTTAAATGCTTTTTTTAAATGATTAACCATATCCAACATCTTTTTTTTTGATGTTTTTTTGAAATATTTATTAACATATTCCTGTGCTAAAATTTCACCAACTGTTCCATTTATAAATGAAATACCCCTCATCCATAATTGTTTTGGTTTTTTCTGCCCAATCATCTCTTTTCCATAAAAATTAAACATTAAATTATAATAGTCAGTTGATAAATATGAACTACATGATGATAACAATTTCCATATAAAAAAAAACTTCAAATCTTCGTTTTCTAAAACTCTATTAATATATTTGTAGTATTTGGGATTATCTAATATTATTTTATCTTTTATTCCTAAATTCTTTAAACATTTACACATATCTGGGCTAAAAAAATCATCACATGATACCATATTATAACTATTATCTACATTGCGATGTTCCTCAGGGGATAGCCAATGTGTTGCAATATCCCTTTCCATTTTAAAAATACTTTTAGATATTTTATCTGAATCGCCCTTGCTGTAATTGAGCATAATAAAAACGTCTTTAATTAGTTTTACATATTTTGTTCTTTTCCCTTCTAACTTAATATTAAAATAATAATCTTTTTCAGGCAATTCTAATCCACCTTGCATAAAATATGCTCTAATTATATTGCTGTCTTTCGAATCTGGTTCTGCATAAATATAAAATAAATTTGAAAACCCACCCTTGGTTAGAATTTCAAATATTTCATATTGTTTATTCGCACAACACATATTTTCAATCATTGTTATATGGGTATTTAGTGGCGAAAATCCCAATTTATCTCTTTGTTTAATATCCATAAATGAATTATAATAACCTTTTAATAATTTATTACTACTATTTTCTATAATTTCTTTGAGTTTTTTCATAGTATCTTCGTATAATACCCCATTTATTCCCCATGAACTATAATCATCTGGAATTATAACTTTGTCTTCCCATTCCCCATTAACATATTTATAAAAATCATTTTTAGGAGAATGCTTTTTACTAAATTTAATATTTTTCATAATATTATTACTCATCCGTATATGCTATAAATATTTTTTTATATTATGTTTCATTCTCATTTAATAATTTATATACTTGTAATTGATTCGTTCTACCAATTCTTTGAGATCGTCCAATGACCTGATTCTCCAAATCAATTGACATTTTATGATAAATAATTATAATATCTGCATTTTCTAAATTAATACCAGAACCACAAAATCTTGAATTTAATAATAAAACATCTATTGATTTTTCACCCGAATGTTTGAATCTTGTAATAACATTTTTAATACCCGACCCCTTAATCCTCTTAAATCTCATATTGTTATGCACCAATGTTTTTTCTATTTTCATAAATGTATTATCATATTCTGAAAAAATTAAAATTTTTTTATCTTTATTATTTTCAATTATCTTCGACAACTCTTCGTTCTTTGTTTTGGGTTTATTAATATCAACATCAATATCTTTTATGTTACAACTTTCATGTGAAATTAAAAAATTATTTGGATCAATTTCCGGGGAACGACATAACGGGCAAATATTTTGTTTTTTATAATTTAAATATTTAATTATACAATCTAAGCAAAATGGATTTTTACAACAATTTACAATTGTTTTATGAACGGGTGCTTCAAAACAAATTGGGCAATTATTACCTTCTTTAATTCTTGCATAAATTAAATCTATTTTTGTTTGGAATCCAACTATTTTATTTTCAATATTTTTAATCTTATTGTTTTGAATTTCATTATTATCATATGTCATCAATTTAACCGCATTTAACTCAATATGAAGATTATTAATATTTGTTATATATTTTTCACATAATATATTAATTAAATTATCTTCAGTCGCTATATCACAGTTAAGACTGTTAACAACAGACTTAATGTCATTTGCATTTATCATATTAATTAATTCATTGCTAACAATTCCATTTAAAATATTTGCAGCAAATGGGTTATTGCATATAATTTTAATTACCTTGTATGGAATTAAATTCAAAGATAAATCAATATATTTTTCATCATTTTGTAAAAATAGTTTATGCTTTCCATTAAAAGACACGGTCTTCAATGCTATAAATAAATCTTTTATGTATTTCGAACTTGTAATCCCATTTGTTTTCATATATATGTATCTCCCATATTTGTCTTTATCAGTGTCTGTTCTTATTTTCCACACACCACAAGGTTCGTGTAAATTATTTACCGATGATGTTACATACCAATGAAATGACGCATTTAATTTTTCACACTTTGGTATTTTAATACTGTCAACTTCATCATAAAATACTCTTGATAAAACATAAGGTGAAAATAACCGTTGTACTTCAAAGTGTTTTGAACTAGTTACTAAAATTAAATCAAACTTTTTATAAAAATCAACATCTTTTATAAAATCCTTTTTCTTTTTAATACCATAATAATTTAAATTTGTAAATTTAGAAATATACTCTTTCCATTGAGAATAAATAGTATGTGGTACAAATAAAATATTAATTGGTAAATATTTTTTATTTTGAATTGTTATATTAAAACTATTTGATTCGTGGGAAATTCCTGGATATATAGTACTATTTTCTAAAAATGGTTGATTCATTATTAATGCTAATATTACAAACGATTTACCAGAGCCAACCTTATCACATATTACCCCAAAATCAGTATTCATATAATAACTTACATTTTCATAATTTGTTGTTTTATACTGATAAAAATAATAATAATTTTGTTCTGTAATTTTATCTCCAATATATTTTTTTTGTTCTAAATCAATGCACTGTTTTAATAAGGTTAGTTGGTGTGGAAATAGATTGATATTTTTAAACCCATGTGGTTGAGTTGTAGTTTTAGAGTTTTCATTTAGTTTTATTATGACCATTCGTTATATTATAATATAAAAATACTTTATAAGTATGTTTATTATAGAAAAAAAACTTTTATAAGAATGCCATATCATGATTATATTTCAAATCATGTACCTTGCAATATTCTTCTTTTCGTTTATGTAATTTGCATCTAAATCCATTATTACATAGTGCAATACAACGATATTCGTCTGGTATAATTGGTCTGATTGAGTTGGGTTTACTATTTATTATACTTGCCAATTTATAATAAATATTTGGATCAAATCCAAATCGATACCACTGTTTTTTTACTGGATCAAATCCAAACTGGTTTTCTTTAAGAAGATGTGTTATATGGTATGTACTACCTTTTACATAAATGTAATTACCTTTTGATGATATTTTAATACTCATGTTATTTTTAATTGAATATATAAATTTATATAGTTCAAGTTTTTTATAATTTTTATTGAGTTATAATATAACGAAAATGCATAAAGTTCCATTTAAACATCAACATTCAGAATTTATATACAATACTAAAGATTTAAGTAAAAAAGAAGAAATATTGTATAGAAATACATTGCCTTCATCGAGTATTCGTACACAACAATTTAATCCAAGCCGCATTGATTTTATCCCAAATACCGGATGTGTTGTCCAATCTACAATGCATAATTGTGAAAATTTACAACCATTTGTCAATTTTTTTCAACATACACAAGTTCAAGAAAAATTAAATGATGAATGGAATAACGTTAATATGGATAAACGATACCGGAATTTACAAAAAGAAAGAGATCAAGAGAGTGATCAACGAAACTTTAACCCAGTTCCTGTATTTGATATGACACCTGTCAATACATCTTGTATAAAACAGAATCTAATTGATTCTTTTCGTATACCCTCCAACTAAATAAAAATATGAAATATTTTATTTCATATAAACATTATTGTATGAATAATATGATTGATATTTTTACTGATGGTAGCACAACAAACAACTCTCGAACAAGCTTTGAGTCAATGGGGGGTATAGGGGTATATATCCCCAAGTACCCAAAATTGAATATTAAAGAACCATTTTACCTTTTTCCTATTACCAATCAAAGATGTGAATTTTATGCATGTATTAGTGCACTTAAAATTATTATTGTAAAAAAAAGGAAAAAAAAAATTAAAATTAGAATAATAACAGATTCAAAACATGTGATCGATACAATGACTAAGTGGGTTGACGGTTGGATCAAAAAAGGTTGGAAAAAATCTGATGGGAAAACACCAACAAATTTAGATTTAATTTATTGTTTATATAATTTAACCAAACAATATCAAAATGAAATTGAAATAACATACAAGCACGTAAAGGCTCATAGGAAGGAACCAGATGAATCTACAGATGAATATTACATGTGGTATGGGAATTATATGGCAGATGAATTTGCAAATATGGGAAGAGAAAAATGTGTATGATAATATTATATGAAGTATAATAAAGATTACAATAATCAGCTATTTAAAAAAAAGCTTGATGCTGATTTATTAACACTTATTCAGAATATATATAATATAAAAGATTTACATAATTATACATTTTCAAAACAAGCATTTGAAGAAAATAATATTACAGATAAAATCGATATTATAAAATTTATATTATATGATTATTATTTAAATTGTAAAGGTTATAAATATTTGGAAAATATAACAATTAAAAAAAGTATTACTATTCTAAAACATATTTTAAAAGAATTTGGATTTAATATAAAAAGTTCTATAAAATATTCACACAATAATAAAACTACTATTTATAATATTATTAAAAATAAAGATTTATCACAAGCGGATCTAACTGTTGATTTTGAGTAAACATAAAATAAATTAAGATAAAATAAAGTTAAAATATAAATATTTTATATAATTATATAAAATATAAATGAATTATATTAAAAATACGCATGCAAATGCAAATGCAAAGAAAATGTTATATGTTAACCCCAAAATATGGGGACCACCAACGTGGAATTTGATCCATCAATTGGCATATAATTATGACGAATCGTTAAAAGACAATTATCAACTTTTTTTTGACCATTTTAAAGATTTAATCCCGTGTATTAATTGTAGAATATCATATAATAATATTATTAATAGATATCCTATTAATTTAAATAATAAACAATCTTTTATTGAATGGACCATTCAAATTCATAATTTGGTAAATAGAAAAACAAATAAACCATATATTGATATTTCATATGCAAATTTACTTTATAGTCATAAAATAAACAATAAACTAACTTATAATTTTATTTCAACCTTTTCTACCGCATATATAAATGAACATGGTAATTTAATTAAGTGCAAAGAATTATTTAAAAATTTATTTAAAATTTACCCTGATATAACCACCAGAAATAAACTTATGAAAATAACACGAAATGATAATAATTGGGATAAATTATATACATCAAAAATATTAATAAGCTATATTTTATTAATCCTTAATAAATAATTATATAGAAATACTATATAGATATGTTAGCCATATTGATTATTAGTTTATTATTACTATTATCATATCAATGTTATCATGCTATTTTTTATAAAACACATGAAACATTTGGAATGGGTTCTTTGGATTCTCTTAAAAAAGATATTAGTTCAACTGGAATGAGTGGAATGACTGGAATGAGTGGAATGAATGTAATGGGTTCTTTGGATTCTCTTAAAAAAGATGCTAGTTCAAGAGGGTTGGGATCTTTGAACTCTCTTAAAAAAGATGTTAGTTCAAGTGGAATGGGATCTTTGAACTCTCTTAAAAAATATGTTAGTTCAAGTGGAATGGGATCTTTGAACTCTCTTAAAAAAGATGTTAGTTCAAGACTGAATTTATTTAAAACATCTGGGATTTATCAAACAAAAAAACAAAATTGTGATAATAATACATCAGGTGGTAGTTGTAATTTTACTGACCCGACAAATTCAAATCTGAAAAAATTAATTGCAGAATCAAAAAGCAGTTGTAAAAATATTAAAAATCTAGAGGATAAATTACATAAAAGCCAACATAACAAGTTTCTTCATGATACGGGAATTTGTTCAGTTGTTAAAAATGGAAAACATCAATGGGGTCAAATTAATCAAACATTATTTGGACCTGTGTGTAAAACAGGAAATCAAAAACAAGAGCCTCCTTCAAGTAAAAATATATCACCAACGTTGCCGAAAATACCAAATGGTTACAGCGAATGTTTGACTGATTGGAAAACATACTGTAGCGATAAGGGTTCTAATTATGTTATTTCAGATAAAGAGAAGTGTGCAACTGGGTTTAATATTAAATGTAAACAAATTGACCATAAATTAGAAAATAATGATTTCATGACACCATGTTTGCCATCAACACACGATTTTGATTATGAATGTTCACAAACAGGTTGGGATAAAAATAAAAATAATAATTATGGTTATCAAAAATTATTTTTCGGCGAAGAGGGTCTTTGTATGAAGGATGATAAAATAACACCAGATAATACAAAGGCATCCGCCAAGTGTTCTAGAAAATATAGAAGAGGTGTTAATATATTTGGTGAATATAATCAACTTACATCATGTTTACCTGAAAATAATGATTTTGAAAAAGAATGTCAATTATTAAGTAACAATAAATCTCATGCAGATGTAATTGGTGGATTTGATTGCATCCCTGGGCGCCAGAGAGCAGTTTGTAAAATTAAAACAAGTAACCCTCGGTTGGGCGATACAAAAGAAAAAAAATGTAGACATTTTTGCTCACAAAAATAGAAAAAAATGAATTATAAATATTATTATATTTTTTATAATAATTATAAAATGAGTAATATTAAAAATATAATACAAATTCCAGATAACCTATTATTAAATATAATAAGGTTTACTGGACAAACATATAGATTTGCATGTACATGTAGTTTATTTAAAAGAATTAAAGATAAAAAAAGAAAGATATCTAAATTGAATTTACGTATCCTCGATAATAGAGATTGGTCTAAACAAAAAGAACCATCCAAGGCTACCGTATTTAGTTGGAATGAATCAGAATTCGAAAAAATGATTAATCAAATATATTGGGGCGGAGATTTTGATATAAGAAATGATGGTTGGATATCGGTGGCGGAGGAATATCACACTTATAGACCTTGTCGTCGTACAATTAGAGCTGTCCATAATCGAATAGCGATGTGGTTGCATAATAAGGGTGCAAAGCACGGAGATTTGGTATTATCCCCCTCTAGATGGTGGGACAATGTTGATAATATTAGTAATGTATATCGTATTTATACAATGAAACAAGGGACCCCTACAATAGAACTTATTGGTTCGGACATTGCCCGCTATTTAAATGAAGATGGGTGGGATGAGGACGAACCTATTATAGGTTTTAGTAGTTCAACGATAAAATATAGTTTGGGCCCAAACTACCCAGTAGGATATTGGGGAGGTGTACCAGACACACAAGGTTTATGTGGGGGTGGAGGAGATGGTGATTTTTTACGATTAGAACCGGTTGCCGCCAAAAACCTCTATATTGATTCAGAAAATCCCGTAGATGTAACAGTTACCGATTTATCTTATGAAAATGGATTTTCAACATTAAATTTTGACTGGGGTGGTTTGCAATTTCCAGGAGAACCTAACGATGTAGTAAGGCAATTAAAGCTTTATCACAAATACGAAAATTATCTTAGAGAAAAACCGAATACTACGCCAACATCGACTGATACTATCACAGAAATATGGAAGCATATTGGATTAGAAAAACAACAAATATACACACACGACGGAGATTATATAATGAGTCACCAACCGGAGACTTTATGGAATTATGGGTTAAACAATTCATATGATACACATGGAAGGATTCTATTTACATATAGGGGTAAGGCGATACTTGGACAACCTATTGGTAGAGTTCTAAGATTAAGAGATATCTGCTCCAATTATGAGGATGGACCTAGACTAAGTGTGTGGGATGAAGTCATTACAATAGATAATGCGATGGAATCACTCAAGGATCAACTGGTTAAACTTGACACTAGATGGACAATATGTAAGCTAGACGATATACCGTATACGGAATTATATACAATGGTAAATGAACATCCAATAAATTTTGCCAAAAGATTAGATGAATCCGGTTTTGAAGACGAATAGGATATTATTTTGTATTTTGTATTTTGTATTTTGTATTTTGTATTTTGTATTAATGATTTAAAAAAAAAATGATATTTTATTATTTTTAAATATAAATATTTAAATGCGATGCAGTCAAATTATAATATAACAAATAATTTTAATTTATTATTAAAAAAATTATTAAAAACAAAATTATCACAAAATGATATTAAGGTGATAAAATTTTTAAAGTATATAAATGAAGAAAAAATGAAGATACCGTCTCCAAGTAAACCACGTATTATAACACGGTCAACTGCTGCTAGATTATTATTAAATAACGATGATACAAAAATTTTTACTGAAATAAGTAAATTAGCTCATACATTATATGATGATATCAGAGTTGGTAATGTCAAACATTTTATCGGTATGCAATTCAGAGACCTCGAATATAATTATTTGAAAAAGAAAAAAAAAGTTAAAAAAGGTAATCAATTTTTTAATTGTTTCTCAATAAAAATTAAAACTGATGAAAATAATGTAAATATGAAGTTTTTTAATAATGGGAGTATTACAATGACTGGATGTATAGGATCTAACAGTGCTGAAAATGCATTAAACAAAATTATTAAATACATTGATACAAATATTGATAAATTCGATCGCCCAGATGAATTGCATGATATAAAATTTATGAATTTAAGAACAACTATGGTAAATTATAATTTTGGTTTAAATTTTAAAATAAATAGAATTAAATTATTTAATATATTAAAAAATAATCATGATCTGTTTGTTTCATTCGAACCAGAAAAATACCAGGCTGTTAAAATAAGTTATATGTTTAATAAATCAAATAAGAATAATGATGGAGTGTGTTATTGTACTGGTAAATGCAAAGGGAAAGGATGGGGTGATGGTAATGCAGATTGTAAAAAAGTAACGATCGCAATATTTCAATCAGGAAATACTGGTATTAATGGAAGTAGAAATTATGAACAAATTTTAGAGGCTTATAATTTTGTAATTGATATAGCAACAGAATATTATACTGATATTGTTAGATTATCAATTTTGGAGATGGATGATTATAAATTAGAAAAAATTGTCAAAATTGTCAAAATTGTCAAAATTAAAATAAAAAGGACTTAGAGATTGTCAGCTAATATATTTTAATTATGGACGAAGAAAAAATTTTATTTCAATTTAAAACTGTACAATCGAATGTATTCAAATCATTAGGAGAGGCTATGAAAGATATTTTAACAGATGCTGGTATTGTTTTTACAAAAACAGGTGTCAAAATTTGCGAGATGGATGCATCTCAAACAATTTTGGTCCATCTAAAGTTACATGCAGACAAATTTGAAGAATACTTTTGTAAACAAAAAATATTAGTAGGTGCAAATATGCAAAATCTTTTTAAAATTTTAAAAACGATGACAAACAATGATACATTGGTTTGGAAAATTTATCAAAGCAATATTAATATTTTAGTTATTCAGATTTTTAATAATGATAAACATATTAGTCATACAATTCACTTCCCATTGATTGATTTAGACCACGATGATATTCAAATTCCTCCCGCTGAGTTTTCGTCAATTGTTACAATGCCGTCAGCAGATTTTCAAAAAATTTGTAGAGATTTTTATTCATACTCAGATACAATCGAAATCCGTAGTTCAGATAATCTGTTGATTTTTAGATGCAACGGTAATATTGCGAAACAAGAAACTATTATGGGAGGAAATGATAATAATGGTGTACAGTTCCTTAAAAAAGACGATGACCCATCATCCATAGTGCAGGGGTATTATAATTTAAAACATCTTAATATGTTCACTAAATGTACAAATTTATGTAATACAATTGAACTATATATGAAGAATGATTTTCCAATTGTTATACAATTTCAAGTTGGAAGTGTCGGTGTATTGAAACTTGCAATTGCCCCAAAGGTTAAAGATGAATTCCTCGAATAATTCCTCGAATAAATAAAATAGACCCACTTTTATTATTATTTTTTTTTGATTTGATTTGATTTGAACCACTGCAATTAAATCTTTTTAAAAAAAACATCATTAACTTTAAGTGTTTGGTCTCTAATTTAATATTATATTATATTATTATATTAAATGACTCTTCCAACTGAAAAAGAAGATGAAATGATTACTGAATATTATAAAGACTTATATGATAATTACAAAACCCCTGATTTTTGTTGTGTATGTGGTGTATGTGGTGGATTTGCATTATTTATTTTAACATATAAATTGTTATAATGATAGTTGTTTATCTTTTTAAATGTCGTAAAATATAAGCCAATATTGTAATGTTTTTTTATCTTTAATATCCTCATAACAACAATGTAGTCGGTAGCTATCTGCTGATAATCCCCATTTTCTATTATCATAAACTTCTTTAAAATCCATAATATCCATTTTTCCTCGAATATAATTTAGATAATATCCGTTATTATTCTTTTTTTTTTTGATTTGGACCACGACAATTAAATCTTTTTTTACATTCTTTTTTTGCTTCGATGAATGTGTTAAATATCATAATACATGGATCTATTTCTTTATATGAATCTGTAACCAAAGGTTCCATCCCTTCAATCAAATTAGGATTTTTATATGTATTTTTTGGTTGTATTATATCCCGTACATATTTTGTAGTTTTTGATACCCACTTAACACTTTTATCTTCAAATTTAGAGTCCCATAATATTTTATATTTATTAATGCTCTCTATATTTGTAAATATAATGCTAATTCCATTATCATCATATCCAGTAGCCCTTCCCAATAAACCCTGTATTATAGTAGTATCATGTGGAGTACCCATTGGACATCTTTCGTAGAGTATTCCCAAATATTTTTTTTTAAGTGTAATGGCACATCGCATTTTCTCCTTAATAAATATAAAGTGATGATTATTTGGTTTTTGAATTAATATATCATTAATATTAGTTATTACACTATTCCCATCATATATTGTAGAAGTCATATCTTCTCCAAAAATTCTCTTAAAATTTTCGATTACATAATTAGACTTTAGTGCATTCGGTGTTCGAATTATATGGTACATTGGGTTAATCATTTTATCTACTAACTCCTTAATTTCTGAAATATTTTCATTTGCTAATTTAATATTAAATTTATTTATTTTTTTATTAAAACAACATAAATTTTTATATTGCTTCACCCTTTTACTTTTCAATAAATTAAAACAACTAGTATAACCATGACCAGGTTCCATCATAATTTTAGAACTATGTATACCCCATCCATGAATATCATATATGGTTCCGTCTGGCGTGGCTGTAAATTCAATAATTTTAATATCATTTCTTAATAAATACTGTAAATCATAAAACCCCGCCTTATTAAATGATTTATTTATTGTTTGATTTTCTTTTGCAGCTATTTGAATTTCATCCATAATAATCAAGCAGTTTTTTTTACCTTTAATATCCTTGATAAAAGCTTTTGTTAACTGGCCTCGATGAAATACTCTATCTTCAATTGATCTAGGAAATCTATCTTTTGTTTGCATTACCCAATCTTTGCTGCTTAATCCTGTTATTATATATATATTTTCAATTGGTATAATATTATCCGGACTATGTAAATAGTATTTAATTAAAGATATCATGGCCCCTGTTTTACCAGATTGTGTTAATGCGATTATCATAATATTTATTATATTTCTTTTCATTAATTGTGTTGTTAATTGAGAGCCTATTTGGCGTTGATTTTCATAAATAACTGATTTATCTAACTCATTGTTAATATCAATTTCCAATAGAATGATTTTTTTTTGTTTTTCCATAATTCCTTGGTCTTTATCCCCATAATGAGATAAAGACCTTTGTGTTAATTTTTTTTTATTTGAACATATATTCATTTAGTTTACGTACTATTATAATAATTTAAAATGTTTAAATCAATTTTTAATAAAAAAAATGACACTCAATGCATTTATAAATAATAATAATGATATTACTATTAATATAAAAATAAAAATATAAAAATGAATACACATGCACATGCACCTCCACTCCAACGTCAGATTAACGATAACACATGGTCCCAAGGAGATAAAGCTTCTCTCGCATTATGTATACCAGTATCAGCTGCAACACATTATACACCTAATATTATATGTAGTACAGCAACGATATTCATATCATTACCAAATGGCGGCCACATTACATCTACATGTCCATTGGTAAATGGACAAATACCATATAAAATTAGAATGCTACTTGCACCAGAGGCTGATGTTAATAAACTTCTATTTGGCACTTAATATCTTATGTTAACACTTATAAATACTTTTGATTCACATCATTTATCATCATTTTATCATTATTTATCATTATTTTTCTTATATTTTAATATCTGATGTTAATTAAATATTAATTAAATATTAATTCAATATATTGATTTAATATTCGTTGTTCGTTTAAAATGATTTGATGGGGTTTTATCACCGGGGTTTTATCACCGGGGTTTTATCACCGGGGTTTTATCACCGGGGTTTTATCACCGGGGTTTTATCACCGTCTCTTTTTTGACGGGGGTTTCATGTTTTTTTGATACCGTACACCTTTAAGATCAAGACCATCTTGTTCTCTAATATAATCAGATGCATTTGTAATTGAATTATCATTATTCCAAATCTTAATAATACAATTTGTAATCTTCGGGCTAATTGATATTCCTGTTATATATTTCATACTTTCTGGTTCATTCGTTAAAGAATTACCACACAATGATGCCATTGTTGTTTTCCATATTTCATTGGAACTCTTTTTTGTTAATTTGAATTTCCACATACCACCTGTAATATTATCTTCATTCTCCCATAGGGGTTCTATGTCACCCTTCATGAAAAAAAACATACCGGATGTGAATGATGGAATTGTATTCACCATTTTACAAAAATCTTTAATCGTATTAACTTCATATAATTTCTTATAACTCGATATACTATAATCCGAGTCATCTACTTTGTGGAACCATAATGTCCACTTTGTTTGAAATGATTGATCTATTTCGTTCATAATATTAATTATATTAAGTATTGTTTATATAGATTTCATTTAAATTATTTATCAAATGACAAAACAATCAATCCCGTTATAATTAATATGTATGCTAAATAATTATTTCGGCTAATTGTTTCATTGTATATACACATCTCCATAATAATAGATGATAATAATGCAGATAATATGATAAACGGTCCAATATAACTTACATTATATTTTTCATATAATTGTGATTCTAGTGCAACAATTACTATCGAACATATGGTTAATGCTAAAATTTCATATTTTGTTGTTGAAAAATCTTTTATAATATCAATATTCTTATAACAAGTACAATATATCATATAAATAATCATTATTAATCCAGGTATTATATGTCTATTAATCATAAACGAATGAGAATTTGATTTTTGTATTATTCTTTTTATTAAATATCCAAGAATACTAATACATATCCCTATTATTATTATCATACACGATGTTAATAATTCCATATATTAAGTTATAATATTATAATATCTATATTTATTAGATGATACATCGTAAAAAAAATAAAAATGGATATGAATATTTTTCCAATGGTATTCAAATAACTAATAAAAAAAAGATTATTATAATTGAGGGTAAAATGAAACAATTAAGAATACCACCAGGATATATTGATGTTATTTTAACACCAGAATCAAAAACAGTTATCGCTAAATGTAAAGACGTTGATATGAGAAGCCAATATTTATATCATCCCGATTTTACCAATAAACAACAAAAAATAAAATATTGTAATTTAATTGAATTCGGAAAAAAATTACCAAAAATTAAAAAACAAATTAATATTGATGTTAAAAATAAAAAAAATAAAAAAAAATATTTGATTGCTATAATGTTACAAGTCATTATGGCATGCAATTTTAGAATTGGAAATGAAAAATATAAAAAAAAATATAATTCAGATGGAATTTCAACTATTGGGGATACTAATTTAAAAGGAAGTGAAATTAAATTTATTGGGAAAAAAGGTGTTGAGAATAAATGTGTTATTCATGATAAACAATTATTAAAAAATCTTAATTCACTAAAACAAGAAAAAGGGAAACATATATTTACATACGACGGTGCATATATCTCTGCTGATTCTGTTAATAATTATTTGAAAAAATTTGGAGAGTTCACTACAAAATATTTTAGAACATGGGCTGCTAATATAGAATATATAAATGGCATGCGATTAAATAAAAACTCAAAAGAACTTATAAAAGAAATTGCAATCAAGTTAAATCATTCTGTTGCAATCTGTAGAAAAAATTATTTATATAAGGAATTAGTTGATTATTCATTGGATCATAAAATCAACCCAAAAAAATCTGATGTATTTTTAATTAATTTTTTACAAGAAAGATGTTAAAGAACCTCTTATTTTGCAGTGTCCTATGCATTTTTATTATATTATATACTTGTATTTCAATTCAATATGTTTTACTCCATAATTATCCAATACATGTGTATATCGATCTTGATGAATTCTGAATGATTTTATATTATGAAGTAAATGTCCAAAATGTAATCTTGTAAATATTGTTGTTGTAAATTCTTTTCCAGGATAAACATTTGTAATAACAGTTCCCTGTGGTGGTAAAGATCCATCACTAGCTCTGTTTGAAACTGTGTCCCATAAAGTAAATTTACCTATTTCATTGTGAGAATCATCATAAAATATTAAATGAAAATTTTCTGCTTTTCTCAAATAATTTCCACTTGGCCAACTATGAACATCAGCCTTGTCTCCTCCATTTGTATTACTTCCCCCAATCCATGATAGTTTAATTTCATAAAGTTGTTTGTGGTCTTGGATAGAATATGTTGTATTATTGTGCGAATAATAATATGTTGGTAAATTCATCATTGACGGTATTTGTATACATATAAATCTCGCCTTTGTGCCATTAGACCCTGACTCTGCAAATATCCCATCATGTTCCGACGCTCCATTAAATCTATAATAATGAGACTTTGCATATTCTGATGTATTTGATATAAACCCTCCTAATTTACCAAGACCTGTTCCTGATAACCCAATCATAACATCATTTAGATCGCTTATTAAATTTGTATTATTGGTACCATTATCCAATGTATCAGATATTATTATAAACTTCCCCCAATAATGTTCAAATATTGGATTTTCAATATTCATTGTTTTGCATTTTCTTTTATTTACTTGATGCCAATAATTAACAACCACCAATAACATAGTCTTGCCCTTGCTATTGAATTGTGCTAGATCTGTATATAATTGTCTTATCGCTTTTTTCCCACAAAAAACTGTCCCATATAATGCACAATTCCAATCAATTTTAATTGACCCATTTACATTATATTGATGTAATAATTTTTTTATAAAATATGCCATTTGGGGTATTATATTCGGGTGTAAATTATTTAAATCTTCAATAAAATGATATACATTTTCATATGTATCATCTAAACCCGGAGGTATTAAATCATTATAACTCATTATATTATGTAAAAATATAATAAATTTTGTGAAAAATGCATCTATATAGACCAATAATATAGACCAATAATATATTAGCTATAAATCACTATTGATTGTCATTTGAATGTCTGGTGCATTTAATACAACCCTCTGTAAATTACCAAGATCTACTCCTGGTCCCACAATTACAATATCATTTAGATCACTTATAATATCACTATTAGATATTATAGACTCTCCCCAATAATGCTCAAATATTGAATTTTCAAGATTAATTGTTTTACATTGTCTTTTATTTACTTGGTGCCAATAATTAACAACTACCAATAACATAGTTTTCCCCTTGCTATTAAATTGAATTAGATCTGTATATAATTGTCTTAGTCCTTTTTTCCCACAAAAAACTGTTCCATACAATGGACAATTCCAATCAATTTTAATTGACCCATTCACATTATATTTATGTAATAATTTTTTTATAAAATATGCCATTTGGGGTATTATATTGGGGTGTAAATTATTTAAATCTTCAATAAATTGGTATACATTTTCATATGTATCATTTAAACCGTAAGGTATTAAATCATTATAACTCATTATATTATGTTAAAATATAATAAATTCATGCTCGGTTATTTATTGTTATAAAAATTAATTAGATATATTAAATGGATTACAATTATGAAATAAATAAATTTTGTGAAAAAAAAGTGTATCCATATAGACCAGAATATATTAACGCCTTTACATCAATATTCCTATGTTATATTAGCTATAAAGCACTGTCTAATCCAAAATTAAAAAAAACTGTAACACTTGTTTATTGGACAATTTTTGTCAATGGGATTGGATCATTCCTGTATCACTGGAATAGCTGGTATATATTTAAACTGTTCGATGAATTTAGCATGGTATTACCTATATGGATTAGTATTTCTGATATTTTATTTAGCTTAAAATATCCAAACAAGTATTTAGGATTACTTACACTATTTAATGTATTATTATTAGTATTTGATGTTTTTATATGGTTTGATGCATTTTTCCCTGTTCTATTTGGGATTGAGATTGGTTTAATTGTTCCATTATATTATCAATCAATTAAACAACTCAAAGATACTAATAATACAGGGTTAAAAGGGATTTTCATTTGTATCATTTCAGCAATTACATGGATAACAACTGAACATTACTGCAATGAATATATGATATTTGGACATGCTATATGGCATATTGGGATGGGTATTGGTACTAATCAAATGATAGAATACTTTAATAAGTTGGAATATGATAACAATGGGTCTGGTAATGAATTTGACAAGGTATTATAAACACAATATTATAGCACAGTATTATAAGCACAATATTATAGCACAGTATTATTACATTTCTAAAATATCAAAATCAGGAACATCTACATCTACTTTATTTATAAGATACTTCTGTAATTGAAGTACAAACTCTTTTGTATCCTCATCAAAATCATCAATAAAATTGTGATTTTCTTTTGTGACTTTATTAATAATTGATTGTTTTGTTTTTTTGACAACAGTATTATGTCCATGTTTAAACGCAATCATTATATATGAATAAGGAATATCCATTATATTTTGGAATCGACCTTCCATAAAAGACATATATTCAGATGATGTATCATCTTTATTAAACCCTTTCTCTTCCCAGAAACTCTTAAAATATCCCATTGTTCCTTCTGATAAAGAAAATTCACCATCAGTTGCAATATTACTTGAATTATCTAAAATATCATAAACTCCTATTTGAGAACTTCCAACTAATCTAATACCCTGTTTATGATATTTTAATAAAATAGCAACTCGTGCATAAATACTCTGAGGTGTATAATAATCATCATCGTCCATGTGTAAAATAATTTCATGATCTGCATGATGAACGCATATATTCCTTTTTTCACCCATACTTGGTATCCAAGTATCCAGCTGTATATACTTAATTCGACTATCATTCGGTGGAATTAAATCTTTAACTGATTGAGTTTTATCGGTAGAATCATCGACAATTACCCATTGTAGTTTTTCAGGAGGATAATCAAAATTATAAAAATTTCTAATTGCAATTGGAAACATATTTCTTCTATTAAATGTTGGTGTTAAAATTGAAACAAATGGTAAATCATTGATTTTATCAAGTCTTAAAATATGCTCACCATTCTTATTTACACTATGATCTGGTTTTTTTAAACCTTTAGTTGATTGAATCATATTAAATTCATAACTGACATCTTGTTTCTCACAATCACTATAATTATCATATTGTGTCATTAAAATAGGATTATGTACATATGTGAAATATTTGGTGCATATATCCATTGTAATAAATTGTTTGTAACTTTCTATATCTTGATTATTTTCAATTTCTAAAATTTTATTCACCAACTCTGTATTTTTCAAATTAATAATATATGAATGTGTAAAATATGATTGACATCGGATCCATTCATCCGTTGATGTAGATGTTAATATATTATTCCTTCTTATTATTTCGCCTCCTAAAAATAATATATCCCATTTTTCTGGACATTCTTTTATCTGTAACGGCGCAACAACCTTTATATCGTCTTCCATTATCCAAATTTTATCATCCCCATTTTTAATTGCATTTTTAATAATTTGACAATGTGTTTTTTTACAACCAATATGTCCTCCCTCGATACCTTTTACTATTGTAAATTTTATATTTTTTTTTCTTGATAATCTTTTCATTTTAATCTTTCTGTCTTTTCTTTTTTTCAAATTAATACAAAATGTTTTAACATTTTTCAAATCTTTACTTAAATTATTCATATAATATATTATAAAAATAATTGTTTATGCATTGTTTATGCATTGTTTATTGAAAAGAAAAAATTAATAAAATTAAATCCTTTTTTACTTTTTGCACTAGTTAAAGCGATAATAAACCCCGTTATTATAAGAAAAATTATTATAACTATTAAAATTTTAATTATATTAAACCATAAATTTGTGTAATATTTATTATGGTCATTCGGCTCTAATTCGGAATAATAATTATAGAAATCATTTGAAATGAAAAATAAAATAAGAGGAATACATGTTAACCAAAGCCATGTTATTGGAGGTGAACGAATAGCCCAAACTTCTCCCAAACTTGTCATTAAATTAAATAAAATCCAACCAACAATTGATATTAATAATGTGTATGCCGGATATAATCTCAATCCTTTTAATGACATGATATTTATTACAAGATATAATGTTAAAAATACAACTATTTGTTTATTATACCAATATTTTTGGCTCATTATTTCTCTAGTTTTAGAACCCATCGTGGTTGCAATAAAATTAATTAAAACAAACATTATTAGAATTGTAATTGATTTAAACACTTCACCAATCAAAACCCATCCTCTTTCAAAATTGAGAGGATGTGGATTACTCACTCTTTGTTTTGGTTGTTGCAAATCCATATACTATAATACTTTATATTTATTGGTTTTTTTTTGACCCAGATTTCTTTCCAGATTTCTTTCCAGATTTCTTGCCAGATTTTTTGCCAGATTTCTTGCCGGATTTTTTGCCAGATTTTTTGCCAGATTTCTTGCCGGATTTTTTGCCAGATTTCTTGTCAGTATTTTGTTGATTAGAGATGGGTTTAAAACAATTTTCTAATACTACATATTGAACAGGGTCTGATTCCAATTCTGTAATAATTCTAGGTGGAACCTTTGATACGATCCCAAAAGATGCCATTCCAAATATTGATTTAAGCTGAGTATATACTGCATATTTAGATGATGATTTTGTGATAGCAAATAAAGAATCTCTTGATAATTTTGCTCTTGTTTTATCTGCATAAATGTTTGAACACGAAGAATATACTCGCCCCTCTTTTCTTAATAAATTTATATAAAACCCTTTTAAAATTGCTTTTAAAATATTTTCATCTTTATTATCAGATAATATGGGTTTTACTGTTAAAAATAATGAGACAGGATTTCTATTTGGATGTAAACTTTTTTCTCTACCAATTGCTAAACCAAATTTGCGTTGGAATGATTTACTTTCATATTTAATTTTATCCAATCTATTATAATTTAAAAAATTTTCTTTACACCACTCTTTCGCACCTCCCATTTTTTCAGAAACAACTCTCCCTGACCTATGATTAATCTTATCATATCGTCTTTTTGAAAACTCCTTATAAATATTAAGAAGCGCTATATGGTCACCTAAACTTGAGGTTAATTTTTTAATACCCTTTTCATGTTTTTTTTTTGCTTTTATAATTTCTGATTTATCTGATGTCCTTGGTGGTCTAAATCTCATATCAATTAATGAATCCATTCTATAACCAGTTAATGAATATATACCCGCAAGGGTGCACATCTCATCCCTACATTTATAATTATATCCCGCTATAAGCATTCTACCAATTTCAGGCGATGTATCAAAATCTGCCATTGATTTACCCATATCATTTAAATAAAATTTATCATCTTCAATGCGGATACCACCTAATGACAAAATTTTGTGCAATGCAAATTTAACAGATTCTTCATGAGGCTGTTCAATAAATTTATTAAAAAAATGAGCCAAGGAAACTGGCTGAATGGTTTTATTATTTGTTTTATTATTTGTTTTATTATTTGTTTTATTATTTGTTTTATTATTTGTTTTTTTTGGGTAAGAAAAATGGGATTCCGCATGTGTTACCAAATCTTCTCTTGCAAAAAATTTTAATACATAATCAGATATGTCAACAAGGGTGATTGGAGATGGTGCGTACTTCAAAAAATGTGTTTCATACTCATCGCTAGTAAACATATTATAACATGTACCTGGCCTAGTTCTTCCTGTCCGACCCTTTCTTTGGGTGTGGGATGCCTTTGAAATATAAATCTTTTCCAACGAAGTCATTCCTTTTCTTGGATAATAACGATTTTGATTAACTAATCCGGAATCAATTACAAAATCAACACCGTCAAACGTAATTGATGATTCTGCAACTTCTGTTGCAAAAATAACCTTCCTTTCATAAGGACCTTTTGGGTGATTTTTAAAATTACTGGCTGTTGTTATATATTTTTTTGTTTCATTGTCTGTACCTGAATGTAAAATTTCACAATAGATTTTTCGGTCGAGTTCTTTATTAATTTGAGAAATCATCTTATGTAAAAAAACACACCCATCTGCTGATTCTCCTTTCCCTGCAAAAAAAATCAATATATCACCCTCATCTGTAGTTGTTAATATTTCTACTGCTTTTTTAGCAGATGCTTCAATGTAATTTTTATTTACAAGATTTTTATTATCATCAAATTTATTAATTGACTTCTCCAAAAAGATTTCTTTAATTGGAAAGTTTGGTTTTTCACCAGCATTTACAAATGCAAATTTAAATTCATTTGGTGGAAAATAATCAATAAATATTTTTTCATTAACAGTTGCACTCATAATAATCAATTTAAAATCAGGTCTTCTTTTAATTAAGTCTTTTAATAATAATAATAATAAATCAATCTGGACACCTCTTTCGTGAGCTTCGTCTATAATAACACAATCTAAATCAGATAACATTGGATCAGACATTAATCGTGCCAAAACATACCCATCTGTACAATAAAGCAATTTTGTTTCTACTTTTGAATAATGATCCTTATTACTCCCTCTATATTTAACACCAACCGCACCTCCCAGTTTAACATCTAGTGTTTTTGCTGCAAATTTTGCATTCTCTTCACTTGGAAGCCTTTTTGGGTTTGTTATTGCAATCCGTCCTTGATAATTCATTGCATGTAATACAAATTTAGGAGTTAACACTGTTTTACCACTTCCTGTCCCAGATACAATTAAAGTGACTTGATTTTCATAGATATCTTTAATTGTTTGGTCTTTTAATTTATATATTGGGAAATTTGACCACATTTTGGATAAACTATGATATAAATCACTATAAGGTTCCCCTGTTAATGGATTTGGTTCTTTGCCTTCTGGATCGAGAATACCTTTTGGTTCCAATAAATTCGTTGGATCTACGTATGTATTTCTAATTTCAGGGATTTTTTTATAGTTATTTGTGGAATTGATATTTATATTTTTAATGACAATATTTGCATTATTATACTTGTTAGACTCTTTCTTATTAATTCCATTATTTACAATATTTATATTAATATTTTTAATTTCAGTTGTTAATTCATCAACATTTAAAATATTTAAATTAGTCATATAGTTTGAACACATATAAAAAATGATTAATTAATAATATTAAATCAGTTATTATAATTAACACAAATGAAAAGAAAAATTTTAATTGACACGGGTTACTTCGTATTTACAACAATTTATTCAATAATTAATAATAAGAATGATATAACAAATGAAAATCTCAGCAGAATGCTTGAAAAATTTAAACATAAAGCATCGATAAAATTATACCAAATTTTATCACGACACAAGACAGAAGCAAATAATGTATATTTTATACGAGATTGTCCAAGAACATCTATTTGGAGAAAAAAAATCAACAAAGAATACAAGAATTGTAATAATTCATCATATGTTAATATAATGGGTGCTTTTTTTAGCATTATGTATACTGATATAATTCATGAATTCAGGGCTATTCACAAATGTCATGTTGTAAAGGTAGATGGTGCAGAAGCAGATGATATTATATCATTGTTTATTAAATTTCAAGAAGGCCCTTTCACCATTATTAGCAAAGACAAAGATTTATTTCAGTTAATAAAAAATAACAAAAATATTGATTTTTACACAGTAGGCGGAAAATGTATAAATTATAGAGCTGATAAATGGGTTGGGCTAATAAAATTTGATAAAAAACAACTATATTCAACAATGTATAATAAAGAATTTATTAATTTAGATGTAATCCCATATAAAATATATACAAAATTTATTAATTTAATACATAATATTAATATTACAAATACTATTAAATCAATTTAACAAATAAACAATATTTGTTAAAATTATAATTTGATCATTCAGATCAATCAGATCAATCAATTGAGCATTTTATTGAATTTTTCAATTAAACCATGTAAGTCAGTGTCTATTTTTCTATTCTTGGTTGTAATTAGACTATTCGTGAAATTTCCATACAATTGTATTAAAAGTAAGGATATATGTCTACAATTCTTTCTACATGGATCATTGTATACCTCACCACAAGTACAACATAACTCCATACTATCATTTAATGATATTGTATATTGTTTTGTCTTATCACTATGTGATATAGTTACAATTTCAACAGTTTTTTCAACATAATGAGATGTTGAGTTACGTAAGTGTTCTACTTTACAAAACTTTCGTTTTTTAGTATTTCTTTTATATGATTTATTCATTTTTTTTATCATTTCACACTATCAATTATGTGAACTTAAATCAGTTTTTATTCATTCTAATAAAAACTGATTTAATATATACATATTATAATCAAACAATGTAAACAAATGAAAACAATAAAAAATATAGAACAACTGCCAGTTGTAGTTATGTTAAACATAATGAAACTTACTGGTGAAATAACACGATTTGCATCTATAAACAAATCTTTTAAAATTGCAGAAATAGAAAATAATTATTATTATTTAAATATTACACGAAATGGTAATATTTTTGATAAATTAAAAAATATCCTTAAATCATCCAATCATAGTTTTTTAAAAAGATTTTGGATATCATTAGACTCATATGACTTATTTAAAAATCAGATGATTGGATATGGCATGGTACATACGCAATTATTAACAATGATTGTTAAAGCGTATACAATTCCTACAATAATCAATTTTGACTATTTTTGGAACGATTTTGATTACCAAAACGATCTACTACAGCTAATAGGAATACATAAGAGTCTTGCTGAAATTAAGATGATCTTACACATGGATGTGTTTATTAAAAATAAACAATCTTACAAAACAACATTTACTCATTATACTTGGCAATATAACCTTGCAATTGGTATATTTAAAAGCAATGACTACGAAAAAATAGCATTTTTTCGCAATAATTCGTCTTTTTATGAACAAAAAATATTCCCATATTATGGATTTGATTCACATGACATGGGGATCCAAACTGAATATATTAGTTCCATGTGTAAATGGATTACATATGAAAACTATAATCATTATATTAAATATTCAGAAATTCGAATTCATAATAAAGTAATTAAAATTAAAAAATTTACAACTTTTCTAAACTTTTTAAAAATAGCTGAAGGAATATGTAGCTCAAGTGATGGTGATTTAAATTTATTAAAAATGATAGACAACAAAGGTTGTTTATCATATTCACATCTATTACATATTGCTGTATTTTATCAAAATATAGAGGTAATAAAATGGCTTATTAAAAAGACATTAGATGATATTAAAAATATTAATATTTCAATTAAAGAAATGCAACAATTTGAATTAAATGGTATGAATGTTGATAGACATATGACATATCATTTAAATGATAGACAGTCAATTGTAGATGATATATCAATTGCATATAGCATTGCAGTACAATACCCATATACTCAGAAATATTTTAAAGAAACAATCAATAATGATTATTTTATTTCTGATACATCAGAAATATATAAAAAAATATATGAAAAATCTGGACCATTCGGAGATTAATGTTTAACACATTTCGAATGACTTCATCAAATTATTATAAATATTATAAAATATTATAAATTAAATTATAATACATTATTTCAATACATTATCAATACAACTTCATCTGTTGTTTTGTACTACCAACAACTCTTGCCATTACGATGTTAGATGGAAATGTTTTTGCTGTACATTTTTTACATACATTGCCATATTTATCAGATGGCTTGTCATGTGAACAGTTAAAATTTAATGTACATTGATAAGGACTTTGCATTGGGGGTCTGTGTGTCCCATCTGGACTATCAACTGTTTTAAAATTATAAAAATTTTTTATTCCACTGCTATGAAAATGTTCGATTTTTTTCTTTTTAGAAGGAATTGTATATTTTTCACAATAAAATAAAAATGCTATGAATAATACAATTACAATTGTGGCTATATCCATTATAATATTAGAAAGGATAATTTTTTGGAGGTAAAAGTTTATTATCACCATAAGTTGATTTAATAGGATCATCTGTTGACAAATTCCAACCTTGTATTTCACTTGTGTTATTAAATTGCCTTTTAGAATCAAAAATACCATCATATTTTAATTGCGGTTTAATTAATTTAACACTCGACTCATTAATACCAGTAGGGTCGTCATAAGACTCGTTTATTACATTATTACCATCGTAATCAATGTGAGTGTTTTGTTCATTGTCAACTGGTATATTTGGAGACATTACCGGGTATTTTATAGAATCTTCGGTATATTGTTGTTTTTTATAACAACTATTATCAAATTTTTCAATTTGATTAATTTGATTATTTAATGTATTTGCCTCATTATTAATATAAACTGTATATGAAATAAAAATAATAATAAATATGATAATTAAAATAATTGAAATGTTGCATCCAAACGAACTACTATTTAAATAACTCATTAGTTTACTCGATACTGTTTTAACTGTGTTAACTGTTTTTGATACCATTGTGTTATATGTCATACTCTTATATAAAAAACAATAAAAAACAATAAAAAACAATTAAAATAATTTCACGTGCATTGGTGGTCGTCGTTTAAAAAATACCAGTTAAACTGTGGGTTTTTTTAAAAAAATCTCATATGAGTATCCATACCAATTTAACATGTTATTTTATACGTGTATTTACTGTATTTACTGTATTTACTGTATTTATTGGTTTTATTATTTTTGATTATTGTTTTTGGCGTGTTTATATTATGAATGATTCCGGCAATAATTTGAGTTCATTTCTTTTCATTTCTGTTTTTGTTAATTTATGTTGTTTTAATTCGGATATAATTTTTTTATCATCTAAACCTGGTAAAATTGGTTCTGAATAAATAAATTTTTGACCCATTACAACATCTAGTTTAAAATCACACGGACTATATTGAATTAGTGGTGAGTCTATATTTGTAATTAAATCCTTATATGTTTTTGGAAGTAATTTAGATGCTTGTGGTGGTACTACCATGTAAAGTTGTTCGAGTGGTTTATATGGTGTTCCTTTGTCGAATGATACATTAAGTGCATTTGGTGTATTTTTAATATATGATAGTAAATCTGAAATTAGTGGAGCACATCTAAAATCGTATCCGAAATTCCATGCAGGGGTGCTTGTCAAATAATATTCCATTGTAAACATGAGACTCTTGATATGTTCTTTACAAATTTTTTTTAAATATAAATCATATTCAACTTTATCATTGCAATCAATTTGTAGAAAATGATTATAATATTGACACTTCCACTCTTCATTGAAATAATTGATTTTGTCAAATTCTTTTTGATATTTATTATATTGTGGGTTATATGACGAATAATATTCTTCATGTTCAAATCTCGAAATATCAATATCATATGGGGTTTGTGTTGATTCTGTATTAAATCTTCTTTTAGGTCTATTTTTTTTTGTTCGATGGATTTGTTTTTGCATATTTTTTAATGAGGATGTTTCATACTTTGCCAACTCTTCAAGAAGTTTTATAAAGAGATCTTTGTTAATAGTAGTCTTATTATTTTTAATTTCTATCAAAAACTGATTTTTGTTATTTGAAATTTTTTTATATGATCTCATAAGTTGTTTCATCTGATCCTTTCTCATTGAAAGGTATTGGACCGGTACAACAAAATCATTACCAGACATTGCTGTTAAAAATACATAATCATGAACTTTTCTAATATCCATTTTTTTATTATTTTTATTATTATTATTATTTATTAGAGCAGTCCCAAGGAAAGCTCTTCTTGTTTCATCTATATCTACATAAATAAATTCTTCAGTTGGATAATGTTCTCTTTCCAATGTGCTACCTGGTGGTCTAATAACTCTCATATTATTAAAATTTGTTGATACCATTAATACAATTACATCGGCATCGGGGCTATATGCGGTAATTGATGGGTTATTTTCTTTTGCAGAAATTTCTCGAATAAGAGGCATATATTTATGCTCACCCTCACCTGGTATATGGGTATCACTTAGAATAAATTCAATAGGCTCCTTGGTATAAGTCTTAAACTTTTTAGATTTAATTGCTTTTTTAATTTCTGTTGAAAGTTTGTCCATAAATGATGTACCTGGTGATAATTTAATTTTATCAAATACAACACCACCTTTACGGTTATGTTTCTTATTAATTTTTTTTTTATATGATATAATTTTTGTACTTTTAAATCTTCTTGCTCTCGATTGAAGCATTTTGGCCATTGGTACTGTTCCGTCAAATGCAATATATACCATTTTTTGAGGTTTGGTTACATCGCATATGAGGTGTTGTAGGAATTCTATTGTATATTTGATAACAAGGTTATCAATCTGGGTTGCAGTTTTATTTGCATTTTTATCGGTAGCAAGTTTTGCAAGTTGTACATAAATTATTGAATTAAAATCAATAAATAAGTAGTCTGTTTTAACATTCGGTTTCCAAAAGTGAGCTTTTGGATAACGTTCGAGGATTGTTCTGAAATATGAAGGGATTCCCATTTTTATTATATATCATACAATATGATATTTTTTAAGTATCAATTAATCATTTTTTTATAGATTTAATTATACCCGGGCACTATATTTTTAGAGTTTGTGTTTTGTAATATTTTTAGCATTTTTTATGATTTTATCAAAAATAAATATTTTCGTGTTTTTTTTTGTGATACTTTTGCAAGAAAAAAATCACCAAAACTAAAAATGAACATTACCTTGATTTACAGTAGTTTAAAATACATAATAATTCGTATAATAGGTCTTATCACTGTTGTCACAAAATATACATATCATTGTGACCGTCACATTTTTTAAACGATTATAATTATTTTTCTCCATACAATCTCCATACTCGTGTTTATTTTCATTGCCAATAAATGATGTTTTCGGAGGTATCACAAAGTGAGATTCATAAAAGTGGAAAGTGTTTTAAAAATACATAGAGATTTTATTTATTTATTTTTAGACTTTTTTAAAAAACTAATTTAAATACTAAAAGTAAAATAGTAAATAGAGAGGAGTATAATAATATATATAATTATAAATATAAACATACTAAGATAATACCATATTAAAAATACAAAAAATAGTATAATTGTTATATATTAACATAAAAAACATAATAATATTAAAAAATAATGAGTAACTGAATATTTATACAAAACACTATAAGAATGTTCCACTGGTCAACATAAATTATTTAAATAAATTAATTACCATACTCAAAATGATTGTGATCAAAATGAGTAAAAGCAACTATGTATTACTTTTAATTATATTTATTCATATTCACTTCCAGTTGGAATCTGTGTAATATTATGTTTATATATATTATTATACAATACCCTGTATATACCCGAAAGCTCCATTTTTATATCAAAAATATACCATTTGGTGGGGTCAAACATACCATATAGTCAAAAAAATATACCCACTAAATTGTAAAAATGTGTTAAAATAGGTTAAAAATGACCAAAAATACGTGATTTGAAATCTCAGATTTTTCTAAAATACAAAAAAAATGCTAAAAAATATGAAAAAATAGCTTTTTTACAAAAAAAAGATCATTAAATATAGAAAAATAGAAAAATCTGGGATTTGGAGTGACCATTTTCATAAATGGCCTCAAATATAGTTAATATTTTTATACTTTTCAAAAAATAAAATGAATCTTGTATTTTTATGAAAAACAGTCATATAAATATTAAAATAAAAATTATAATATTTTTTGAGCTACAATACCACACTTAATATTCATGATATTGTTAAAATAAATATTTATTTAATATTATTTTTTAAATTTAAATATTTTCTATAAAAAATAACATTAATTTGTTTTTAATCAACCAACGGTTTCCATATAAATATAATTAGCAATATATCATAATTAAATATGTATAAAATAATATATAGCATTTGACTAAAAAATATAGCATTTGACTAAAAAATATAGCATATTTGAAATCAAACATGATCAAATATAGCCAATAATGACCCAAAATGCTATATATTTTGGACCAAAATGACTTAAAAAATCAATCACCTCCGGTGAGTGGTCAAAAAACCCGAAATCTCAAAAAAGACTATTTTGAAAAAACAACTTAAATTGCATAAAGTGTAATATTTTTAGAAAAAATAAAAAGTATATATACCCGGGTATGGATGAGTGAGTTATGTATTTTCAAAAAATCAACGAAATATTATATTGAGAACAAGTTAATATATTAACAACAAGTATTAATACTATTTTTTGTTTTTAAAAAAACCCTCATTTTATCGTTTATAAAAATACAAAAATACAAATAAATACAAATAAATACAAGTAAATACAAATCTAAAATTAGTTAATGTATTTATTTATATTTTTTCATAAAGAAAGTATATGGTGAAGTATAAAATTTATTTTATATTCAAAAAAATAATAATAATAACAGCAATGCTATAAATATAGCCTCATTGTCTTTTTTATACAATATACAAAAAACAACTGGACATCCATATACGTATATGTTTACTTTAACATAACAATATTTCAGAATTATACTTTTTATTTATAATATATTATAAATAAATTAAAAATCAATTGGTATTATCATATGATTTTTTTGAGTCGGTTTAAAATAAAAGTAGTCATGACTACTTTTATAAAAAAAAATGGTAAATATAGCAGGGTCGGTCAAAAAAATCCATATAAAGATTTTATATTATTTACATATAGTAATGGATGTTCAACATATATGTCTTAGATGCAACAAACAATTTAATAAAAGATGGTTTTTGTTGCGTCATTTTGAAAAGAAAAAAAAGTGTAATGCAAATACACTTGATGTATCATACATCGATATGATAAATAATTACGATACATTATATGATGCGTACAAGATGTGTTATATAGATAATGCTGTTGTTTGTAAATTGGAAGAAAAGATTAAATGTGAATATTGTAATAAAAAATTTGCACACAATAATAATTATTATCGTCATCGTAAACATTATTGTAAAAAGAATCCCAAAACACAGTCAGTTACAATTATTAACAATTTTAATATTCAAAACAATATACAAAATAATTTTACAATAAATAACTTCGGAGAAGAAAATATAGATTATTTAACAGATGATTTATTATTAACATTCATGGGTCATCCATATAATGCTATACAAAAAACAAGTGAGGAAATTCATTTTAATTCATGTCATCCTGAAAATAATAATATTAAACCAGTTGCAACAAGTAGTAAGCATATTGACATTTTAGTTAATGGTAAATGGGGAACAGTTGTTAAAAAATTAGTATGTGATAAGATGAAAAGGATTGCAATGTTTATTTTAAATGATGTTTATTTAAGAGAAGGTCCTCATAAGATGTCGGAAGATTGTTGCAAACAGTTTGAACAGTTCAGAGATGATATGAAAATAAAGAAGGATATAAACAAATTTATCCAAGATAGTTTAGAATTATTAATGAAGAATAGTTCGGTTATTTCCATTTAAATAAAAATTATAATAAAAATATAAGATAAAAATATAATATGGCAATTTTATTAAATCCAACATACAAAGAAAAAAAAATAGTATTTTTAATATCGATTATCGTATCAACGCTTGTTAATATATATATATTAACAACGAATATCATGCCATATGAAAAGATTTTAACATTTATCATATTGATATTCACATGTTTTTTATTATTGGGTATTTATAATGACGATAAAAGACTTGTTACAGAATCGCATGATATTTTTTTTTATTGGTTATTGGGAGGTGTAATTATATTTCAAAGTAAGAGTATTCAGAAGATGTTATATATAATATATGTTATAATGTTGGTAACAAGACTCAGGTATAATAAGTGTTTATTTAGAGAGTTTGATAATTCTTCGCCGAGTGGAGAGTCTTTCGATTCACTTACATTTAATGATAAGAATATTATAATGATTTTTCTATCAAATATATTATTATACCGAATATACTAGGATTATACACGAACGATGTCGACCTGGCATTTTGAATAAATTTCTACTTCACCGGTAGATGTCCATATATCTGCAGTTTCTTTACTATATTTATTTTTCAAAGTAACACGTTTTTTATTAACATGGTCCAGTTCAAAATCGTGTAAACAAAGTCTATGTGCTGTTTTTGAGGTATTACTTGATGTATAATATCTATATTTTGTATGATATAGCTTTCCATCATCCTCGTAAACAAGATCTTCAAAATATTCACCTTTAGGTGTTTGTTTTTCAGATATTTTAATCCATTGTTTATTATTGACATGAGGATTATATGTATTAGTTACGTTAGTTACGTTAGTTACGTTATTCATTGTATGTTGATTATTCATTATATAGATATATAATGGTAAATCAAATATATAAAAAAATCAATTTTTAGAATGGGCAATTGTATAATTAAAAAAAAACTAAGAAAGACAACAAACGATAATACGCAATTATTTAGTTTTGATGGATATAGAACACTATGTAAGGTTGTGGATGTATATGATGGCGATACTATAACAGTAACATTTATATACAGAGGGAAAATAATCAAGTTAAAGGTTAGAATGTATGGGTACGATAGCCCTGAGTTGAAGCCACGGTTAAATATTAAAAATAGAGCACATCTAATTAAAAAAGCAAAGGAAGCTCGGGTATATTTAAAAAGTTTAATTGAATATAAAATTGTAACAATTGAGTGTGGTAAGTTTGGAAAATTTGGAAGATTATTAGGAAATATATATGTAGGGGATACATGTGTTATGTCAAAAATGATAGAAATGGGACACGGTGTATCTTATTACGGGGGAACAAAAAAATGATTATTTTCATATCAACTAAATAATAATAATAATAAATGATAAGTATATGCTTCCATAGTCGCAGGGGATTTAAATTATTAAGGCGTCTTCATATAAAAGAAGACAAATTTTATTTAAATTTTTTTCCCTATCAAAAAACGTATATATCCAAAGATGATCGTATAATAAATGTATTTATATATGAGGGGAGGATAGAAAATGCAGATATAATATTAAAAAAGAGATATGCATTGGATATAATAGAGAAGGTATTAATGAACGAAAGTACATTTGAAATGATTAAATATCAGATACCATCATTTCACTGTGATAATCAATATTGTTTAATAAATTTGTTGAAAATATATAATATTTTGAAGAAATTTCCATCTAATATACGCAATAATATATTAATAATGGGAAGTTCTATTTTATCTGTATATGGATTAAGAAAATTCAATGACATTGATATATATATAAGAGATACCCAAATAGATGATAAAATAATTTTAAATAATTTATTTGATCAGTTAGAATGTATTGAAAATGTAGATATAGATATAACAACAGAAGTATTGGATAGATATTATAGACCTTACTGGGACAACTGGAAGAAAGAGTGGTCAAGAATATCTGGAATAGACAATTTTAATAATATTTTAGATAAACCAGATTGTCATTTTTATTTTTGTGGTATGAAATTCATGTCATTAAAAATAGATATATCAAGAAGATTAAAAAGAAGTCGTCCGAATCCATATGCTGATTTAATAATGATAAAAAAATATATATTACCTAAATTAAAATTATGGACATTGCCAGAATATGAGATAAAATTTTATGATGAAAATATTATTAATAAATCGAACATTGAATATGTACATATGGTAAAATATAATAAAGATATTAAGTATGCAATTTTCAGAAAGTTTAACAATAAGAAATTTCATCATTCGTTGAAAAGGTCATTGAAAACAAGATATAATATACACATGAGCATTGAAGATATAATAAATACCATACCCGACAATACAATAATAAAGTATATGTCATAAATATATGTTATTTAAAAATATAAAAGATGAGATTATAAAAAAAACATTTATACAAATGAAAAAATATATAGCAGATATAAATGTGATAGCAGATGTATCGACCAAATTAAAAGAGATTGGATCCGACCCCGATAATGCGAGAATTATATTAAGTAGTTATTTGATAAGATATAATACTAAAAAGATATTAATGGGATCAAAATTAGATGCTCAGATTTTGTTAGATTCAGTTAGACTTCATACAATATTGGATGCAAATAATAGTAATTTAATAAAACAAAATAAAATTAAAGAATACGTATTTTTATATAATAAATGGACAAAATCAGAGACTCACCGTCAGATAAATAAATTAATATCAGAATATAATTATGCAAATAACGACGATCAAATATTATTAAGGGACCGTATTTTAGCATTAGATCCAATTAATGGAAAAAAGAAACTTGAAAGGTCAATTGTAAAAAATAATAGAATTTCGATTCATGTGAGAGATTCATTCAGACACACATATAATAATTATGTAAGAAAAAAGTTGATAAACAATGAGATCGAAATATTGACAAAAAATTTCAAGGAATTAAGAGCAATGTTATTAACATGTACAATTGATAAAAAATTAAGAGAAGAAATAATTAATAATTTATACATAAAATATTTGAGTGACGAGGAACTATATAATTTTTTATTAAAAATATTTAAATATATTTTAGAATTGAGCAGTGATAGTGAAAAGCCAGATATAAAAAAAGAAATTTGTACATTAAAATATAATGTATCAAAGGACATTGAGATGCATGAATTTATTCCAGAATTAATGGATATTGCATTCACACGAATTGAGATATTAATGAAAAAATGATATAAATAATAAAAAAAATGATTAAAAATCAAAATAATAAAACTATCATTAGTTATGAAATATCTAATCATAGTTGAATCGCCTGCAAAGGCAAACAAAATCGAAAAATTTTTAAAAAATTTTAATGGAAATAATTATATAGTAAAATCATCATTTGGACATATCCGTGATCTCGAGAAAAAGAAATTAGGAGTTGATGTGGAAAATAACTTTAAACCAACTTATAAGATTACAAATCAAAAGATAGTCAAAGAATTAAAAAAGTACAAGACAATTGTTGATAAAATTATAATTGCATCAGATGAAGATAGGGAGGGTGAGGCAATTGGATGGCATTTATGTAAAGTGTTGGGACTGGATGTTAAAACAACTCAAAGAATTACATTTAATGAAATTACAAAAAAAGCAATTCAAAACGCAGTAAATAAACCACGAACACTTGATATGAATATGGTAAATGCCCAACAAGCTAGAAGAATATTGGATCGACTTGTTGGATTTTCATTATCCCCTCTCTTATGGAAATCCATAGGACCATCTTTATCCGCCGGAAGAGTTCAATCAATTGTGTTAAAACTTGCAGTTGAAAAAGAAGAAATAATTGATAAATTTAAGGAATCGAAAGTAGAAGCGTATTATCATATTTGTGGAATATTTGATAAAATATTAAAAGGAGACTTAAATAGTAATTTGGAAAATGACGAGAATATCACAAATATCGATTTTTTAAAAGATTGTAAGGTATCTATATACAAAATTCAAAATATCCAGTTAAAACTATTTAACAAGAATCCACCACCCCCTTTTACTACCAGTTCATTACAACAGGATGCATGTTCTAAATTAAATATAGGATCAAAAATGGTAATGATTTTAGCGCAAAAATTATATGAGGGTGGTCATATAACATATCATCGAACGGACTCAACAATGTTATCAGATCATATACAAGAAGAATTAAAAGCATATATTATCGATGAATATACTGATAAGTATTATCATAACAGGTCATATAATAAAAAAGTTAAAAATTCTCAAGAGGCGCATGAGGCTATAAGACCAACAAATATAAATAACAAAAGTATTGAAGATTCGCTTCAAAATAAGTTATATAATTTAATATGGAAAAGAACAGTTGCATCTCAAATGTCGAGTGCTGAATATTATTCCCAAAGTTATGAGGTAACAATTAGTAAAAGGGTTGAATTTTTTATTGGGAAGCAAGATTTATTAAAATTTGAAGGATATTTAAAAATATACGGGCAAAAATCGATTGACATTGAGAAGAATCGGTTAAAATACACTGATGGTGATGAAATTGAATGTAATAAAATTACATGTGATCAAAAATATAAACAACCACCTGGGAGATATTCAGAGGGATCTATGATAAAAAAATTAGAAAAATTAGGAATAGGAAGGCCATCTACATATGCGTCAGTAATAAATACAATTATAAGTAGAAAATATACAGAGATCAAGACAATTAAGGGTGAAAAACGGGATGTTATTAATTATAAATTGGAGAAAAATAAGATAACCCAAAAGAAAACATCATTTACATTTAATACCGAAAAGAAAAAGATGGTTCCAACACAAATAGGCAAGGATGTTTGTAAATATTTGGATACAAATTTTAAAGAATTAATGAATTATTCATTTACATCAACAATGGAAGATAAATTGGATAATATATCAACAGGGAAGGATAAATGGACTGATGTTATAGGAGCATATTATAACCCAATGAATGTAATTATAAAAGATATATTAAAAAAATTAAAACAGAATTACAATAAGGAGATTATTAGCACGGATGATTACAAGATAATTAAGGGAAAATATGGACCAATGTTAATATGTGATGGTAAAATGATAGGAATACCAAAAAGTATAAATATAGAATCAATTGATATTGTAATGGCCAAAGAGTTATTATCATATCCAAAATTATTGGGTCAACATAAAGGAAAGGATGTTATGGTAAGTATGGGTGGGAATGGGAAATATATAAAATATACATCAAAAGGCGTAGATGTAGTAATGAATCTTGAAAAAATGGGTGAAATTACGCTGGAAAAAATAATTGAAAAAATAGAAGATAGAACTAAAAATGTTATAAAAGTATTTGATAAAGAATTAAAAGTAATGAATGGTCAATATGGGATTTATATTATATATAAAAAAAAAATATATAGCATACCAAAGGAACATTCAGGAAATATTGATTTAATAACAAAAAAAGAATTGATAGATATAGTTAAAACTGAAATATCAAAGAAGAATAAATATAAAAAGGGTAAAAAATAAATATAAAGATAGTATATAATGGATAAACAAGAAGAAAAAGAAGATTTTTCACTTAAAATGCCTTCATATAGAATATTCCCGCTTGGAAATATTGGATACAGTATATTATCATTAATAATATCAGGATTATTATTATCCGGAGCCATAAGCATATATAGTATGCATGGAGTATTGGTATTAATGGTATTGTCTATTTTAGTTTTTATTATAATAACAAGTATCAGTGGCGACGGTGTTGCCTTATCTCTTCCATCAACAACATATCCTTTACCATCGCATTTAGGTCATGGAGGAGTTTCATTGGAAGTCATGAATTCAGACTAAATTAAATTAAATAATTAAATAATATTATTTATTTGTATATGAACAGCTTTATTTTAAATATTAAAAAATCAATGGATGATATTCGTGATTGGAAATATTCAAAAGTATCTCCTATTGTACCAGATACATTAGACCTAAGAACAGAATTACAGAGTATTCGTAATCAGGGATCACAGGGTGCTTGTTATGCGTTTTCAGCAACATGTGTTAAAGAATGGCAAGAAAAAAAAGATTATGGGTTAGATGAGTGGTTATCACCACAATATATATATAATCATAGGGATTATTGGAATGATAATATTATAAGGGGTGATGATATTAATGAAGATTATGGTATGACGGGTAGAGATGTCATGCGAATTTTAAAAAATGTAGGAGTTTGTTTGGAAAGTGAATTCCCTTATTTAGTTAACACTGACCCACATACGGATATAGATCCTGTTATAAAAGAAAGTGCATTAAAACACAAAATATTAGGATATGCAAGAATAAATGATAATGCTAGTTTGAAAAAAGCATTATGTGAAAATGGCCCAGCACTCATAACATTTCCTGTATATAATTATGATAAAGAAATATGGAAAAAAAAATCTGAAAATGATATTTTTTTAGGAGGACATGCAATGACAATCGTTGGGTATACAGATGTTGGTTTTATAATAAGAAATAGTTGGGGTAAAAATTGGGGAGATAAAGGGTATTCGATATATAAATATGACGATTGGGGTTGTCATTGGGAAATATGGACTGTAGTTGATGCTGACACACCAGAACCTGAACCAGAACCAGAACCAGAACCTGAACCAGAACCTGAACCAGAACCAGAACCTGAACCAGAACCAGAACCTGAACCAGAACCTGAACCTGAACCTGAACCTGAACTAGACAATAAATGCCCTTCATGTGTAATTTGTTAAAAACTCATAAATATATCATTATATATTAGACAATATAATGATAAAAAAACTTTTACGAGAGTTATATTTAGAAAACAATGAGATGATTGTATTTGAATTATTAAACTATCGTGAAATTAATATTAAATATATTAAAGATATCATTGATATTAAAGATATCATTAATATTAAAGAAATTAAAGAAATTGGCGAGGTTAGCGAAATTGAAGATTTCGGGATACCATATGAGTCATTATTGCGTGTGGGCAAACTTTTATATGAAAGGGGAGTGAAAACACAATTGAATTTATCCAATAGTGTAATAGAAAATTATTATAAAGATAAATAATATAATGAGTTCGATTTCGAATATAATCAAAGGGTCTGTTCCAATAATATCACCGACAAATCTTGTTAATTCTATTAATAGTGATAAATATAAATTTGGATGTATTATATTTTATTTATTTCAAGATGAAATAGCACTTCGGGATAAATTGTTTAAGAATGCAATATCACAATTAATAAAACAGGATAAAATATTACATGAATTTAAAAACAAACCCGAAAAATATAACGAAATAATTAAATATTTAAATGAAGAACGTGGTGTACCAGATGCAAAAAAAGTTTTTGCAAAAATGATGGAACAAACTATAATAGACGATCTTTATAAAAATAATAATAATGCTCCATTAAGGTTTGGTAAATGTTGTATGCCAAAATATGCATATAAAATATTTGGTGATAACATTTTAAATTATTTAAGTATAAGTGATGATATTGTACCAGTGTACGATACATTATTATTGAAGAATATATTAAAAAATATAACTATAAATTCGACAACAATTAATGAGAAGAACGTAACTGTAAATGTATTTGTAAATGTATTTGTAAATGTATTTGTAAATGTATTTGTAACAGGGTTGGGTGATACAACCAGAACATATTCAACTACACATTCAACTACACATTCAACTACACATTCAACTACACATTCAATAGATAAAAAAATATATACATTTGGGAAAAATAAAATAAATGCACAAAATTTAAAAAAATGGGATATAAATCCAGGAAATCTTTATGTTCAATCAACTGGTGTTCAATCAACTGATGTTCAATCAACTGGTGTTCCAAAAATAATATGGGTTGGTGAAATAATTTTAGAAGAGGGTTATTCAATGTCGATTGACTATAATCAAAATAAAAATGTATTAATAAAAATACATTATCCAGGTAATATATTAACAATCAATGGAACATGGGATGTAATGGAAAGTTCTGATTATCATACACCAACTACTATAGTTACAAAAATCAGATTGAAATCATTTACTCAGATCGACAATATTCCTCGTAACCATATATTAAAAATATCATCATTACTAATCATAGGGTTAATGAACTTGGATATATGATGGTACAATAATATTGTCCGGTTTATATAAATCATTAACCCATTCAACAGTCAATGGCACTGTTTCGGCAAGTGGTGATTTACGTGTCCATTGTTTTTTATTTAATAATATAATTAGTTTTTTTATTCTATTATTAATACCTCCTGCATTTTTAGGACGAACATGTTTTAGTGCCCATTCAAATTGAAGCGATTCTATTTTTGTTGGAAAGCCGTGAATTATACAAACATGTTTCCATCCACACCCTTTACTTCTGGTATATTTAGCTCCACCAGATATTTCACCATTGTGAGCCCTTAGTCTTTTGGTTGCATTATTTGATGCTCCAACATAAGTACATCCATTATTTTCAATAATGTAACAAACCCAATTATCCATAAATATTAATATCAAATATTTTTTAAATAATAGTTTGAATAAAAACTCAAAATAAAAATATTCAATTTATTATATATGAGTGATACAGATAATAAGGAATACATTGAAAAGGTTCAACGTAAGATAAAGGCACATAATAAACCTGGGGATGTTTTATCAAAAGAATCAAAAATCCTCTCAAATGAGATTAAAAAATTAAGTCAGAATATAAAAGATATTAATAAAATCGATTTTGAAAATGTTATTAAGATAAATAAAAAGAGTTCAATAATTATATTAAATAATGATGGCATATTAGATGATATATCAGTGGTACCAAAAAGGTTAGGTATAGTTAGCACATTTAACACATTAGATAAAATAGTAAAGTATGCAAAGGTAAATATCAAATTAAATTTAAAAGAAGAATTATACGATAACATAAATACAGAAATCATAAATTGGTTAAATAATGTCCATGAAATTAATATCAAATGCGATAATTTTTTATATAAAATTCAATTCGGTAATGTTGCATACGAATCTTTATCTACGAGTGTATACGAAAAAAATGATAGGAATATTTATAAAGAAGTGAGAACACAGCATTCGTATTTATTAGCGGAAGGTAAAATAGCTGATATTAAATACACTGGAATATTGTTAATAATTTTGACAGGAATCAGACAATTTAATAAAGCTTTAAAGAATAAATCTGATACAAATAAGATATCATCTAGAAATTTATTTAAATTAATCGGATTGGATAAATTACCAACTCAAGGTAGGCACATAAAAAACGAGTTATTGAAATTTGATGAGATGGATGAATCACGATATTGTACAATCGACAAAATAAATTTTAACTTATTCAATAACAAAATTAAAGAATTACGTCAAAATAATAATGAAAATAATAATGAAAATAATACAGTTGCTAATATGATAAACATGTTCAAAGAAAATATTTATAAAATTTTAATAAAGAATGTAGAGTATGGAATTTTTAATACAAAAACTGAAGGAAAATTTATTAAAAGTAAGAAAGAGTATGTATCATATATAACTCGTATAATATTAAAATTAAAACAAAGACATCATAAATTAAGAGATATCACAAGATTACCACAATTATTTAAAAAGAGACTTGATTTAGAAAAAGAGACGTATCTTGCACAACTGGAATTATATCATGATGAAATTACTGATTTTAATAATTCAACAAAAAAAATTGTTAAAATTGTTAAAATTAAAAATTCAAATTTAGTAAAGAATGATTTAAAAGAAACCTTTGATTTAATTGTCAATAGTGTAAATGAATATAATAGAATGAATAAACTTTTAATAAAAGTGAACAAACATTTAAAAAAAAATAAAAAAACGATAACAAATAAGGTTTTGTCGAATGTAGAATTGATAATAACACAGGTAGAATATATTAAGTATGATATTACATATTATATTTTATTAATTACATCTAAAATTGATATATTACGCAATGGTAAGTATGATAAGTTGTTCAATATAAATGTGTCAAGGATTATGGCAAAAGTAAATAATATTAGTCCAATTGATATTAAAAGGGAATTAAAAAAACGAAAGAGTGGTTCTACATCAACAAGTACGTTGTTTGATAGTGATAAAAGTTCATCTAATTTTAATACTTTAGAATTAAGAAATATATTACTAAATAATTCCAATATATTAAATAATAACAATAGTAATCTAGGAGTTCCGAAGAGTAAACAGTTAATGTATAATGGGAGAGAAATATTTATACCATATATAATAACATCTGGTTTTATAAAAGTTAGAGGAATATTAAATTTAAGTAAATTATATAATGAAGGTGAAATTAAGATGTATAATAAACTCACACATACCATGATTCATAATTTGTTATATGACAGAGGATTATTAATATTAAATGAACAATCTTCTAAATTGAATGACCCATTAAGATGGAAGGTACTTGATTATGATAAAGTAAAAAATGCATTTGGTTCTAAAAAATCAACATTAATTAAAAGAACAATATTTAACTTAGTAACAAATCGTAATTTTTATACACAAAAAACAGTAACGTGGGGTTCTAATGTTGATAACATTAAGAAAGAAATTATAAAATTTTGCAATGAAACAAGTCCAACATATCATAAGTGCGATTATGTAACATCATTAGAAGAGTTAGAAGAATTATCATAAACTTGTAAAGAAGTTATGTTGTAATAGATCAAGTTTAAATTATATAAACAATGGTGATGTAATACCATTAGACTTATAAAAATATTATCATGTATAAATATAATAATATGAATAGTGCAAATAGTTCTCGTAACAAAATTACCAAACATATTGAAAAATATTATGACAAAAAACTCAAATATGATAAAGACAAATTTATAGGCGAAAATGGTTTGAAACAAAAATTCTTGAATTTTAAAGATAAAACTGTTTTAAAAAATATTATTGCAAATATAACAATCAGAATTAGAAAAGAATCAGAAATGCTAAAAAAAGCTTATATAGAATTATATGAAATTTACAAAATCAGAATATTCTCCAATAACAAGAAGGCGTATATGAATATTGGCGCAAAGCATAATTTTAAAATTGATCATGATGTTGATTTATTTGAAATTTATCCGGATTTAGTATCATCATTTTCATATATTTATAATATAACCGTAGATACAGGTTTTAATGCGACAGATGATGTATTTTTTGATGATACAACTATTGAGGGACATTTAAATGGTTTATTTAAAGACACAAGAACTGGATTTAATTTTGATAAATTCAATAAATTTAATAAATTATCAGTTGCCTATTTATTAGAATGTTTTAATAAAAAGGTATTTGAGTTAAACCCTTATTTATTTTACGATGAATATCTAAAATTACAAAAAAAAAGATTGAGCCCATATGGGTTTGATAAAAGTAAATTAAAGAAAGAAACTAATACTGTTAAAAAGGACATAAAATGGAAAAAAGGTGGTGCACTACGCAATGGTAAAAAACAAAAATACAGCGATGCTAAAAAACCACAATACAGCGATGCTAAAAAACCACAATATGATGTTAATATTATACAAGAATATAATAAAAAAATATATTTTAATGCAACCAATATGGAGGAATATATTACTAAAAAATTCAAAGAAAAAATCAAAAATGCACGTATACACCTGAATATATCAGATCGATACGTGCATTTTAATGTATCACGAGAAGAATTACCTCATTGGAATTATGCTGATTCATTTGATTTTTTTAGAATAAATGATTATGCTATGATAATGAGACCTCTTCGGGATACATTCAAAGAAATAGTTACAAAAAAAATTAATTCATGGGAGAATAATGCCAACGGTTATGTTATAACAATAGATGGTGTTCGCATCAATTTAACAAATTGGTATAACACTGCACTCACACCCAAAAATAAAAAAAATAAATATAAATTTATAGGGGGTAGTCATAAATTAATGATTGATTTAATTTTATTAAAGGTTGCCCTTAAAAAGGGAGTAATATCATACAGATCAATTACAGAGAAGTCAACAAGTTTTGCTACAATTAATAATAAATTATCAGAATGCATATCAGATAAAACACAATTTAGTAAATATCGTGATTTTTTCTTACAAGGAATATTAGAAATTTTCCAGTATAGGTCCAGCTATTTAGATAACAAAATAAAATATTATACGAATGAGCTTGGATATGATGAGAAAATTGCAGGAATATCAAAGACTATTCAAAATCACTTTATTGATTATAATGAACGCAAAAATAAAAATAAAAAAACAAGTGAATCATCCGAATCATCCGAATCAGTTAAATCAATAAAAATAAACCCAAAGATAATAAAATTAAATAATTATATAAATGAGATAGATTATAAGATATTTATGAATGGTGATAATATGACGGACCAGCATATCAGTCAATGGGCAGATATGAGATCAATTATATTAGCAAAAATAGAGGATTATAATCCAGAATAATCATATGATATTCTAAACATATCGGGATTTTTCATTCTAGTAATAAGAGATTCATTGAATGAATTAATAAATGATTCATTTGTTAGACTATGAGCAGGGGTATCAATTATTTTAATAGAATTATTATCACTTGGTGAAAAAGACACATTCATCTTTTTATTAGATGATGGTATAGATATGGGATTTGATTTATGTATGATGTGTGGAATAGATTTTGGTTGATCATAAATAAAAGGATGTTTATAAAATTTTTTCCAATTAATTCTTTTAATAGGGTTTTTAACCAATAGATGTTGTAATATATTTTTACAATTTTCCGAAATACAGAAGTTATTTGGTATTGAAACATGTTTTGATTCAATTTTTTGTAAAAGTTCATAATGATTTTTTGCAGTATAAGGTGTTTTATTAAATAACATTTGAAATAGAACAATACCGGAACTCCAAAGATCTATTTTATTATTATATTGTTTTGATTTCATAATTTCAGGTGCCATGTATAAAGGACTTCCACATAAAATTTCAAACGTTTCATTTTCTTCAAATTTGACTGCAAATCCAAAATCAGAAATTTTAAGTGTATCAAATTCATCTATAAGTAAATTTTCTGGTTTAATATCACGATGAATTATATTTGAATCTTGCAAATACTCAAGACCATGTGACAGTTGTTTAAAATAATATTGTGCTTTTGTTTCTTGAAGATACCCGTGATGTTTAATGTATTCGTGTAGGTTAGTATTGCATAATTCAAGAATAATAAAGTGGTCATTATCTCCTTCAAAATAATCAATCATATTACATATATTTAAATCATCAATTTTTCTCAAAATATTAAGTTCGTTAATAATATTATTTTTAGTTTTAGTTATTTTTTTAATTGCAACAGTGCTATTATCAAATTTGTTGATACCTGCATGAACAACTGAATAAGTTCCTACCCCAAGAATGGTATCCTCGATTAAATATTTTTTATGTAGCTTCATATATAATAATATTACAATATTATTATATTTTTTATTTAGATGACGATGATAAGCTTGATAGTTTTGTATTAACACAGAAGAAGAAGCATGGATATGAATAATTAAAATAATCATATTTTCTGTCAGCAATTAATGGATTAATTATTTTTTGTTTAGAAGCATCTAAATTTGTAGCAGATGTTCTTCCGGGTTTGTGAGACCAAAACTTGCTTGAGTCTTGTCTATAAAAATGATAATCTTTATCTGAATCATAATCTGTATTATTATTATTATTTTTTGCAACAGCAAGAAATGCTTTTGAGAATCCAGGTTTACATTTGGTTTTAAAATCAGTAATATATAATCCAGGAATATCTTTTTTCAATCTTTTAAGGAATGTTGCACACGAGTAGTCTGTATTTCTCAGAGATGAGAAATTAGACCAATACCCTGGTTGTGATTTATCCTGTCTATTTGGAGCAAGCTTATTAATAGCATAAGCATAGCAGTTATGATTTTCTTTAATATTATAATTTAAATTCCAAACATCAGGATTATAATCAGGTTCATACCCTGATATTTGGGAAAATGATTCAGTTTTATTAGATTCAGTTATATATTTATCAGAATTCATAATTGTTTCATTCATGGCAATCCAATAGGGAGATTTATGTGTATTTGACATATATATATATGATGCATATTTATTAAGAATTGTTAAAAAAATGATAAAAATAAATATAAAATATATATTTATACATTAGACATGCAAAAGATAAATCTTATAAAACCCGAACGATATGTTTCGGTAACATTAATTAAAAAAGAAAAGATTCACGAAAAGATTCAAGAAAAGATTCAAGAAAAGATTCAAGAAAAGATTCACGAAAAGATTCAAGTAGAAAATGTTGTTAATAATGGAATTGACAAGATATTGATAATGTTGAAGAATGAATTTACAAATGTAAATAAAAAATACGATATGATTTTAGAAAAAATAGAAAAAAATGACAATGATGTCGGTAATATGCACGAAAAAATGGAGATGTTATTAAAGAATATAAATGATATGAATAAAGTACCAGTAAGAATTCATGGTGATGATATTAAAAATATTGTAAAAGAAAAACTAGATATAGATAAATGTATTGTTATTAAACATTTAAAAAAACATAGCATTCTTAGTGATGCTATGTTAATAAAGCAAATTTATATGCAAGATGGAATGGAATCAATAAATTATATCAGTGAAAGAAAGCTTGAATATTGGAAATCCGGTAGATGGGTGTTGGATCGTGACGGGACCTATATGAGAGAGATATTAACTGATAATTTAAAAAGATTATACACTGGTGTAAATTATATGAGTAATTTCAATGATTTAAATATATTTATGTTAAATCAGAAACACATTATCAATATGGGGACAGACAAATATAAAAAAAAACTTATAAAAGAGTTAAAACACCTCATAATGTAAATTTTATAATTAATGACTCAATGTTTTTTTTTGATTGAATCGGTGATGACGAATGGTCGGATATTCCCTCCTAAATAGTCAGGGAACATATCCGTATCGATACTCGTGCGAGATTTTTTTGCATTAATTTCCATTAATAGTCTACTTATTTTAAAATCAAGCATTGCATTTATATTAACAAGTTGATCAATTCGATGTCTTAATGAAGTATTATTTTGTTGATTTACACCAGTTTTATCTGATGAAGTAATTATTTCTTTATATGTATTCATTTATTAATATATTAAGTTATATATTAATAAAAAAAAATATCATTTTTTTTGTTATAATTTTTTCACCATATGCGTGAAATAAACTGACCAAATACATTATACCATTTCTTTGGTTGTATTATATGTATTATATGTATTATATGTATCAGTTGAATCATTTGAATCATTTGAATCATTTGAATCATTTGAATTGTTTGAATTGTTTGAATTGTTTGAATTGTTTGAATCATTTGTGTGATAATCATTGTCATT
>MDTF01004677.1_pt1 | contig 49044 bp, 40 predicted proteins | sample 811191 | NCBI WGS metagenome assembly MDTF01 (sample SAMN05326649, study PRJNA326480) | marine metagenome | isolation source: seawater | place: Southern Ocean | collected 2011 | reverse complement strand
GCTAGTAGTTAGCGTTGAATAACAATGTGATATACAACGGTGATCTTCCTACAGAGGACTTTCACCTCATTAGTTCATGCCCATGCTGGGCGTACACAAAGACTCAGAGGGTGGTTTTAATGCGATGGGAACATGGCAGGCAGTCACTCTGATCGAATGACTGCCTGAAAGGAGAGATTAATCGATTTTCTGTTTCAGACCGCGGCGAATAAGCAAGGCATCAGTGCTTGGCTCACGGCCACGGAAGGCCTTATAAGATTCCATTGGCGGGCGCGAATTGCCTACTGACAGGATATGTTTACGGTACTTCATACCATTCTCCAGCGTCAGTCCACCGTTGTCCTGAACAAAAGCAAAAGCATCGGCTGCAAGTATTTCACTCCACATGTAAGCGTAGTAGCCTGCCGAATAACCGCCCCCCATGGAATGGGCAAAAAATGCTGACTTATAGCGCGGTGGTACATAACTAAGAGCAGCGCCATGTTTAGCCAGGGCCTCATCCTCAAATGCTGTTATGTCTTCAGGCACACTGTCGGCAGACAGAGTATGCCATTCCATATCCAGTAACGCTGCAGCCATGTACTCCAACGTATCATAGCCCATGTTAAAGGTGCGCGAACGGATCACTTTTTCCAGCAACTCAGCTGGAATAGGCTCGCCGGTCTGATAATGTTTTGCGTAATTGGCTATCACTTCAGGATATGCCGCCCAGTCTTCCTGGAAGGTCGATGGAAACTCAACAAAATCCCGTGATACAGACGTACCTGCCAGTGATGGATAGGTCACATCGGAGAACATGCCATGCAAGCCATGTCCGAGTTCGTGGAACATGGTGGTAACATTGTCATAACTTACCAGCGTAGGTTCACCTTCCGGGGCTTTCTGAATATTCATCACATTCACCACCACCGGCTTTTGCTCCAGTAATTTAGACTGGCCTACAAAAGAGCTCATCCATGCACCACCACGTTTGCCTTTACGAGCAAAGTAATCGGCGTAAAAAATCGCCAGGCTCTTACCGTCGACATCGAATAACTCGTAAGCTTCAACATCAGGGTGGTAAACCGGCAGATCAGGGCGTGGCTCAAACCGGATACCGAATAAACGGTTCATGGTAAAGAACACACCGTCTTTTAACACACGATTAAATTCAAAGTATTGCTTCACCTCATTTTCGTCGAGGTCGTAACGTGCCTGACGAACTTTTTCAGCATAGTAAGCCCAGTCCCAGGGCTGCACTGTGAAATCATTACCTTGCGAATCAATAATCTGCTGGATGTCTGCCGCTTCTTTTTTTACATTCTCAACGACTGCCGGCACCATACTGCCAAGCATATCGAAAACCGCTTCCGGCGTGCCTGCCATCTGTGGTTCAAGGCTGTAACTGGCCCAGTTTTCGTAACCCAGAAGCGCCGCTTTTTGCGCACGTAACTCAGCCAGGCGCTTAATAATTTCGGTGTTATCGAACTCACCGGATTGCGCTCTGTAAGCCGAGGCTTCCCATACACGCTGTCTTAACGCACGATTCTCCAACGAGGCCAGGACTGGCTGACGAGTGGTATTGGTAATACTGATTAGGTATTTGCCCTCGTGTCCGGCCGCGGATGCCGCTTCAGCAGCAGTTTTGATTTGGCTCTCGGATAAACCAGCCAGTTCCGCTTCGTCTTCTACTACTACCGCAATGTTTGAGGATTCAGCCAGCAGGTTTTGAGAGAACTGAGTAGTCAGCGTTGAGTGCTCTTCATTGATCTTACGAATTTTTGCCTTGTCGCTCTCATTCAACATTGCACCGGCTCGAACAAAACGCGTATAGGTTTGTTCGAGTAAGCGCAGAGACTCCGCATCCAGGTTCAGCGTATCGCGTTGGTTGTAAAGCGCTTCAACACGTTCAAACAAGGCACTGTTAAGATTAATATTATCGGCATGGGCGGCCAGTTTAGGAGCCAGTTGCTTTTGTAACTCGCGGCGCTCTGGCGTGCTGTCGGTGCCAACCAGGTTAAAGAACACCCGGCTCGCCCGGGTAAGTAGTGCACCGCTTTTCTCCATAGCAACCAGCGTGTTTTCAAAAGTTGCCGGTGCGGTATTTTTCGCTATGGCATCTATCTCAGCGGCCTGCTCTGCCATACCCTGCTCGAAAGCCGGCATAAAGTGCGCATCATCAATTACCCGGAAGTCAGGCGCTCCATAGGTAAGTGAACTCTCTGTCATAAGGGGATTGTCCTGTTGTTGTGCTGCGGACACCTGATCGGTGGGCGCCTGAGCCGAAGCCTCGGCCTGAGTCTGCGCTTCCTGCGAACAGCCTGCCATAAAAAGAGCAGTAAAAACTGCTGCTGCCGTTACTGTTTTTTTCATTATTGTTCCTACTTCTTTGCTGTTTACTTTTTATATTCTGTCGGTTAATAGTAAACAGACAGCAATAAACCGTCGACGCGAGTCATCCCATAACCAGCAGGGATCATCGAGAAAATAAGCTCACACGCAACCGAAACAGTGCCTTTAAAAGTTGTCATAACTGGCTGATAGTTGAACCTGCGACATAAATCGGTCAATCACCGCCAACGGGTATTTAAACTCTTAACCCAGCGGACTATCATTCGCTTCTTAGCTGTTTAGGAAGGATTTTTTGTGAGTCAGGCAACTGTTAAGTTACTTCAGGATTACTACGCTGCTTTTAATATGCAGGATATGGACACCTTTTTGTCACTGCTCTCTGATGATGTTATTCATGACATCAATCAGGGCGCTCGCGAAGTGGGTAAGGATGCGTTTGTGGCGTTTATGGAGCGCATGAACAAAAACTACAAAGAAACCATTGTAGATATTGAGGTAATGACCAATACCGCAGGCGATCGCGCCGCAGTAGAGTTCACCGTATCAGGCGAATACCTGGCCACCGATGAGGGTTTACCCGAAGCAAACGGACAGACTTATAAGCTACCGGCCGGTGCGTTTTTTGACATTCGCGATGGCCTGGTTGCCCGGGTAACCAACTATTACAACCTTGAAGACTGGATAGCACAGGTTTCGGCCTGATTGCTATACAACACCCATTATGCTTACTTTTAAATGTTTATCCGGTGCAGCGCTGCATCAATATATAGATGAGCTCGCTCAACTGCGCATGCAGGTGTTTCGCGACTTTCCCTATTTATATGATGGCGATGCCGCTTACGAAGCCCGTTATCTGAGCACTTATATTGAGGCGCCAGACAGTATTATCGTACTGGCATTCGATGGCGCTAAAGCCGTAGGCGCATCTACCGGCGTACCGCTGAAACATGAAACTACGGAAGTAAAGCAGCCTTTTGTTGAGGCCGGGTTTGATACTGAATGCATTTTTTATTGTGGCGAGTCAGTGCTGCTGCCACAATATCGTGGTCAGGGGGCAGGTGTTGCCTTTTTTGAATACCGTGAGGCGCACGCCAGGTCCATCGCAGGCATTACCCACTCCTGTTTTTGTGCGGTTCAGCGCCCGGCCGATCATCCGGCTCGCCCGGCAGATTTTCAGCCGCTTGATACATTCTGGCAGCATCGCGGCTATCAGAAATGTGCCGACCTGACCACCACCCTCAGTTGGAAGGAAGTGGGAGAGTCTGAGGAGTCTGCCAAACCCATGACATTCTGGATGAAAGCACTCACTTAGGGGTAGCAATGCATACATTTAAACTGGCCTCGGCTCAGTATGACATCGGTTTTTTTGAACACTGGGATGAGTTTGCCAGAAAGCTTGATGACTGGGTAAGCCGTGCGGCCAGGCAAGGTGCCAGACTGCTGGTTTTTCCTGAGTATGGCAGTATGGAGCTCACCTCCCTGTTTGGTGAAGCGGTGTATAGTGATTTAGCTAAGCAACTGCACGCTATGCAAAGCCTGTTGCCCCGTTGGGCTGCCCTGCATAAATCGTTAGCGGCTCAATACGACGTGCATATTCTGGCCAGTTCTTTTCCTACCGCGCAGGAGGATGGCAGTTTTGTAAATCGCGCCAACCTGTTCGGCCCTGAGGGCCTGCTCGGCTATCAGGATAAGCTCATCATGACCCGGTTTGAGAACGAACAATGGCACATCAGCCCGGGCACCGACATTAAAGTAATTGATACAACACTTGGCCGTATCGGCATTCACATTTGTTACGACTCAGAATTTCCCATGATCGCCAACCATCAGGTAGCGGCTGGCGCCGATTTGTTGCTGGTACCCAGTTGTACGGATACGCAGGCGGGTTTCCACCGTGTACGTATCGGTTGTCAGGCACGTGCATTGGAGAATCAGTGCTATGTGGTTCAGTCGCCTACGGTCGGCGATGCCAGTTGGTCACCGGCCGTCGACGCCAACACTGGCCGCGCTAGTGTTTATAGCCCGGTTGATTATGGTTTTCCGGCCAACGGTATTTTAGCCGAGGGAGAAAACAGCGACCCAGCCTGGGTGTATGCCACCGTCGATCTGGGGGAAATCGCCCGAATTCGCAATGAGGGGCAGGTATTTAATTACCGCGACTGGCCCAAACAATTTGATTTAAAGGCCCCCCGGTAAAAAGCAAATCAACGGTACTATTACAGGGCTACCAATAATTGAGCAACTCAAAATCCTGTTCTGCGGCATCGATGAAAGCCTGATAAATCCGTTTGCGCTGCGAACTTTCCGGCACAAAAATGTAGCAAGGCGGGCGGGGAACAGACTCCTGCAACTCAAACCACAACTTATCCAACGATTCTTTTCCGGGCACCACGTAAGTCTCACCCCATGTGGTGGTATAGATAACGGTCACTTCATCCACGGTAGGCTTGAGACGGCTGGAGGTAAAATTGACCACTGCCATACAGGCCTTTATTTGCATCGGGCTTAACAGGGCTTCCCGTGGAATGGCATTCACCCGCACCGGGCCAAAGATCTTGCCAAAATGCTTGATCAGGGCATGAATGTCGCTGTCGGTAACCGGATCAGTATCGTAATCCAGCAACACTGTGGTGCTGATATCGATAACGCGATTACACACGCACCACAAAATGAGTCTGACTGGCGATTCGGCCACACTAATGCGGGCTTTTTCCTGGTTCTTACCAAGCACGCCGAGCTGATCGTCATAATAGGCAGCCCAGACCTGCTGACCATTTTTACGCCGGTGCTGTTTAATGGTAATCACAGGGCAAAATACTTTGTCGTCAAAGCCGATGCGTAAAAATTCCAGCTTGTGCTCTTTTTTGGAATAAAACGTATCGAGGCGACGGCCCAATACGGCCATATCTTCACGACTGACCGACTGATTATCCATTTGCAGCTGCGAGGACATGCGCCGGTAGCAATAAATTAAGAAACGGTGAATTTTGCGGCTTAGCTCGACTAACTCGGTGAGCGACCAATTATGGGAATTATCCAGATGGCGGATCTGACTTTTGGTCCAACCCCACTGTTTAACCAGGCCAGCAATAATGCGCCGTTTAAAGGTAATATCGCTCTCTGCCACGGGCTGGCTCAGTTGGCAATTGCACTTAATATAAAGGCACTGCTGTAGCAGCAATACGGTTTCAGGTTCGTTAACCGCCTGATAATGACTCAGCAGTTGATCAAACATCAGAGCGTAGGGATCGATATTGGCCACGTTGCCCGGCGCTTCATCGCCATGATGAACCCGTTTTTTCAGCAGGTTACACAATGGTTGCTCTTGCTCCAGATTCTCCAGAAACACTTCCAGCTTGGCCATTTTTAAAACTGATTTAAATGGCGAGTCGATAGCTTTACCCAACTGCCAGATTGCCGCACCAAACAATTCCTTGATATCCAGCTTGTCGAGATGGCCCAGATCCATAAACCAGTTGGGATCCGGTGAACCGCCCTCCTCCAGGGCGTTCAGCAGTGAATAATACTGTTGTTCACTGGTGGCATCTGGTGTTAACCACCAGAACGGCGCCTTACCCGCCACCACAATATTCGTAGTGTAAAATTCCGATTTTAAGAACACGGCCTGAGCCGATCCGGCACTTTCGCCTTCGGCTACGCCAAAATCATTATTTCTGACCTTTTCGATATCCGACAGGAAAAAATGGACTTCGATGTCGTAACAACTCATCGCCCAGTCTTCAACGGTGTTGAGTTTGCGCTGCATAGCATCCAGCGACGCTTCGTTCAGTTTATCGCCATCCACACAAACCCAATAATCAAAGTCCGACTTTTCCGATTGTGCAATAGTGCCAATGCTGCCCATTAACACTAAAGCGTCGATGGCTCGCTGGCGAGGCCAGACAGACTTGATGTCGTCAAATAAATCTTGCTGCTGAGGAAAAATGGTAAATAGTGCGTCTTTTATTTCGTCACGAAAGCTGAAGTTATTCAGACCATAAAAGAGGTCAGCGTCGGCTTCGACATAACCGGGAAGTTCAGGATGATTAACATGCAGTAAAAAAGGGATGACATGAAACAGCGGCCGTCGCTCTGGCGGCAATAACGCCTGCGCCCGCTCGATACGGGCCTTGTTATAACGAAGTACCCGCAACAACCGAATTGTCAGATTTTGCTGAATTGTAAGCGACGGCTGTGAACTCATTGCACCACATTTATCCTTAAATACTCGTTAAAGGATAGTCATTTTATTTCAGACTGCAGTACTCTGCCGAAATAATCTGATTCAAACTCAGTTCTTTAGACTGAGATTTTCACTCTGTTATACCTTGCCCGTTTAACTGACGCCAGCGCTACCGGCAGAATTATTGATTCAAATCCTTGCCTGATGCTTTTCGATGATTTAATCAATCAATTTATTAGATTTTAAAAAGCATTTCTAATCGATAATAATTCTTAATAACAACTTCAGGAGAATTCGAGATGAAAAAAACTATTACTTTCGCCATGCTGCATTTCACGGTTGCTTTTACTGTGGCTTACCTGTTTACGGGTAGTTTATTGATTGGTGGCGCTATGGCTTTGGTTGAGCCATTAATTAACACGGTTGCGTTTTATTTTCATGAAAAATGGTGGACGTGGAAGACCAGCAAACAAACCACAAGCTCCTTTGCTGGCTCAGCCATGAACTCTGCTGTGCTTTAGCCTGACGCCCAGGTTTAGGCGTTACTTTATAACGCCCTTCTTCCTTTTAGTGCCATATAGCACCGCAATCACCGACCAGCTTTCGAGCACCTCACCACATCAATCGGCATTAAATACTGCCTGATAATGCAGAAGTTACGCAGACCGCCTCGTCATAGCCAGCGCAAGATGCGCTGGCTATACCTGAACAGACAATAAACGGGCAAGCGTCAAAGCTTGCCATCGAATGCCTAAAACAGATCCGCCTCCATGACTTTGGTCCAGGCCTTCACGAAATCACTCACAAATTTTTGCTGATTATCATCTTGTGCATACACCTCGGCATATGAACGCAAAATTGAATTGGCGCCAAGCACCAAATCAATCCGACTGGCAGACCACTTTTGCTTACCCGAATCACGGTCGATAATGGCAAAGGAGCCGTCGTTTTGAGGTTTCCAGCTGTACTGCATGTCAGTCAGGTTTACAAAAAAATCATTCGTCAAAGTGCCAGGTTTATCAGTGAACATACCAAAAGGCTGTTGTGCGTAATTGGTACCCAGTACACGCATACCGCCTACAAGTACCACCATTTCGGCCGCGGTTAGCCCCATCAGTTGCGCGCGGTCGAGCAGCAACTCTTCGGGTTTTACCGCATAGTTTTGCTTTAACCAGTTTCTAAAACCATCAGCAATCGGTTCAAGCGGTGCGAATGAATCAGCGTCCGTCATTTCATCAGTGGCATCTCCTCGCCCTGGGGTAAAAGGAACTGGCACAGCGAAACCCGCCGCAGCAATAGCCTGCTCTAATCCCACATTACCGGCCAACACGATGGTATCAGCCAAACTCGCACTCATTTTTTCAGCCAACGGTGTTAATACAGCCAGCACCCGCTTTAAACGTTCAGGCTCATTACCCTCCCAGTCTTTTTGTGGCGCCAGACGAATACGAGCGCCATTAGCCCCACCTCGTAAATCGGATTGTCTGAATGTACGAGCGCTATCCCAGGCGGTTGATACCAGTTCAGCAATCGATAGACCAGAGTTTGCAATAAGCGCTTTTAAGCCATCGACATCATAATCGGTAGCACCTGCTGGCACCGGATCCTGCCAAATTAAGTCTTCTTGCGGCGCTTCGGGGCCTATATACCGGCTCTTCGGTCCCATATCCCGGTGAGTCAGCTTGAACCAGGCTTTGGCAAAGACTTCTGAGAAGTATGCCGGGTCGTTATAAAACCGTTCTGATATTTCCCGGTACTTCGGGTCTTTTATCATGGCCATATCGGCATCAGTCATGATGGGATTGAGCCGAATACTCGGATCTTCCACATCCACCGGTTTGTCTTCTTCTTTAATATCAACCGGCTCCCACTGCCATGCGCCGGCTGGTGATTTGGTGAGTTGCCAGTCATAAGTAAACAACAAATAAAAGTACCCGTTGTCCCATTTAGTCGGATGGGTAGTCCAGGCGCCCTCAATACCACTGGTTACCGTATCCCGGCCGATCCCCCTGGTCGTGTGGTTGTTCCAGCCCAGGCCTTGTTCATGTACGTCAGCCGCTTCTGGGTCTGGTCCCAGATGCTCGGCCTTGCCATTACCATGGGTCTTCCCTACCGTGTGCCCGCCAGCGGTTAACGCGACCGTTTCTTCATCGTTCATTGCCATCCGCGCAAAGGTTTCACGCACCTGAGCGGCCGTTTTCAGCGGATCAGGCTGACCATTAACCCCTTCCGGGTTAACGTATATCAGCCCCATTTGAACAGCGGCTAACGGGTTTTCCATGGTGGCAGGATTGGCCGCATCGTCGTAACGGTTATCGCTGGGGGCCAGCCATTCTTTTTCGGCTCCCCAGTACGTATCTTTTTCTGGATGCCAGACATCCTCGCGACCATAGGCAAATCCGTAGGTTTTTAGGCCCATGCTTTCATAAGCAATGGTTCCCGCCAGAATCATCAGGTCGGCCCAACTCACTTTATTGCCATATTTTTTCTTGAGCGGCCAAAGTAAGCGCCGGGCTTTATCCAGGTTAACGTTATCAGGCCACGAATTGAGTGGCGCAAAGCGTTGATTTCCGGTTGCCGCACCGCCCCGGCCGTCGGCGATACGGTAGGATCCTGCAGAGTGCCACGCCATACGAATCATCAGGCCGCCATAATGGCCCCAGTCCGCTGGCCACCAATCCTGAGAATCAGTCATCAGATCTAGCATATCTTGTTTAAGGGCAGCAAAGTCGAGCGATTTAACCGCGTCTCGGTAGTTAAAATCGTCTTCCATAGGATTCGACTTGCGGTCATGCTGATGCAATATGTCAAGGTTAAGGGATTCTGGCCACCAATCAGTATTACTCTTTCCTGACGCTGTCATTCCACCGTGCATTACCGGGCACTTCGACGCAGTATTGCTATCGTTTGTCATGATTTTTACCTCTGTTGTTGTAGGCGATTCCAGGGAAATCGTGAAGATTTAAACCTAATCATAGTCGAAAATAACGCAATGGTATGGCGAAATAAGTTGATTCAAATCATTGCTAAATCTGATTAACCGACGGCATAAAATCAGGCAGTGAAAGGATATCGATGGTCAGCAAAATACTGTGGATAGGATGAATGGTGTAAAGCAAGAACACGCTTCACGGCTTCGACTCTGCGCGCCGTTATCAAAAACACAATTGTGCAAAACAGGTAAAGCCACCGCGCTGTAATGCGGCGCTTAAAAGAATATTTAGTAGAGTTCAAACACCGGTTTGCCCTTGGCATCAAACTTGACTTCCATCACACGGGCGTGACGATTGGGATCGTACAATGGATCCTGCTTGATTTCTTCCAGCGGGCGAGTATCGGTTTTTGGTACCACCGACGGATCGCCAACGGCATGCTCGTAATCCCTGGCATGATAAACACACAAAGGGGTTACATCATCTTCAGCTACGGTAAAGCAGTTATGGCCGGGGCCAAAGATTTTCTTCTCGTAGTCGGTTTGCAACACGGGATGTCTGGTTTTGGTCCATGCATTGCGATCCAGCAGATCGGCGTTTTCATCGGCTTCCATATAGCCCATACAGTAGCAGGCACCTGTAGCACTGGCCGAGAACGCGATAAAGATTTTGCCATTATGCTTAAACACAGCCGGACCTTCGTCGACCCAAAAATCAACCCGCTCCCAGTCGTAGTCCGGTGTGGTGAGCATAAACTGCGTGGTTTTAAGTTTAATAGGCGATTCCATTTCAGCCAGGTACAGGTTGGACGCTGCAAACTGCCCGCCGGTCTTCTCGGCCCAACAAAAATAACGCTTACCGTTATTTTCAAATACGGTGGCATCCAGTGAAAAATCGATAAAGGATTTCTCGTCGCCATCGGCAGGCTGCATCATGCCGAGCTCTATCCACTCATCGTTAAGCGGATCCTGTCCCTGACACTCAAGCACATAGGGGCGTAACGCCCAGATGTCATCTTCCTGACTGGCGGCAAAATAGACGTACCATTTACCGTCCAGGTAATGTATTTCAGGCGCCCAGATATGGCGGCTCATCGGGCCACTGTCGTGCTTGAACCAAACGTCGAAGGTTTCAGCGTCTCTTAACCCTTCAATAGTCGCAGATTTTCTTAACTCAATGCGATCGTAGGTGGGCACTGAGCCGGTAAAATAATAAAAACCGTCGCTGTGTTTGTACACAAAAGGATCGGCACGCTGGGCCACGAACGGGTCATTGTTTTTTGCTGTCATCATTTATTTCTCAAGTTAGAACGAGGCATTTGTCATACAAATGAATATCAGCGTCAAAGATAACACTTTTTTTACCGTAAGCGCTACCGTTGGGTTTAACCATGTAAACAGAAATTAAGGGAAGTAGTAAAACAGTTATATGAACAGGAGGCACAAATGCACCTCCTGTGAATGGGACTGCTCAGAGTGCGCTCATCCAGGCGTGCTCGGGAAGTAAATACAGGCCTTTTTCTGCTGATGCCCCTTCGCCGACGATATGGCCAATCCCTGCAGCCATTACCGCCAGGGTGACATCGAAGGCATTTAAACTGTCGCCATAGCCGGCGGTAAGGTTAAACATAGAACCGTCAGCCAGTAAAAACAGCGTCTTATCGCCCAACTGATACGCATTAACATAGGGCATTGGTTCGCTGTGGGAAGCATTCTGCTTTAAGTAAGGCACGTCGATTTCCTGCGCCACATGACCCACGTTTAAAATAAACGTGCCGTCTTTCATGTTTTCCAGATGCGCTGCACTCACTACCCCATATGCACCAGTGGCAGTGGCAATAACGTCTGCCGTTTTCACCGCCTCACTCAAATAGACCACCGGCCAGCCATCATACTTAGCCTGTAGCGCACGCGCCGGATCCAACTCAGCCAACTGTACCTGTGCGCCAAAGGCTTTGGCCGAGGCGGCAACCCCCTGCCCGACTAGTCCGTAACCAATCACCACCACAACTTTTTCGTGCAACGTCAGATGGGTGGTTTGGAAAAAGGTTTGCCAGGCACTCAGTCCCACCATGTGGCGGTTATGCAGCCCTTCTTTTACTGGCAGGTCATCCCAATTAAATATGGGGTAACGGGGTGCAACATTGCCCAATCGGTTAATACCCGAGCCGGTTGCTTCCAGACCAGCAATAATATCTGGCTGAAGATTGCCTTCGTGTAAGCGTGTGGTCAGGTCGGCCCCCATTTCACATAAGTGGGTTGGCCCCCATGCCAGCGCCTTATCGAATGAATCGGACCAGTCACTGTCACTCATATCACGCCAGGCATGGGCAACTGCACCTTTGCTAACCAGATGTGCCACCACATCATCCTGCACGGTTGTGGGGTTGCAGGTAGTCAGAAATACTTCACAACCCGCATCGAGTAAGCCGGCCACCAGTGGTGCCATTTTTAAATCCAGATGCATATTACAGGCAAGTTTTACGCCCCCGAGATCCGGTAAGGCGTTAATGGCAGCGCGAGTGCGCGGCATATGAAGCGTGGCCCAGGCCAGCTCAGCTTGAAAATTCTGATACATTGGGAATTGTCATAACAGAAAAACAACTATCATACGCGCATTAAGTCATTTTTCTCAACTGCTGAATTTAACAACCCGGACTGATCGAATTTAGCGGTTGCATATTAAAAGTTAAGGAATAGAGGTATCTTACCAGCAAGACCTGCTGATCAAGGACGACTAATGTACATCACACTGCTCATCGCAAGTATATTTTTGTTGTTTACCACTCTGGCACCGCATCTGCCCGGTAAACACTGGCTTATCAGAGTGTGGGAGTTTCCCCGGTTACAGTTGTTTTTACTCATTCTGTTGTGCATTACTGGCTGGGCTTTTCAGGCGATGGACCACCCGATTACAGCGTCAGTGATGATAACCGCCCTCTCGCTTGCAGGGATTTATCAGGCAATTTGGATCCTCCCCTATACCGTGCTTTGGCCTAAGCAGGTAAAGCAGATAAACCAGCCGGATGACAACAGTACTCTGAGTATTCTTACCAGTAACGTGTATATGTACAACGATAACTACGACGGGCTGAAGAAACTGGTGGGGCAATATCAGCCTGATATGATGATATTGTTGGAAAGTAACCATGACTGGCAGGACGCGATGTCATCGATTCACTCCGAGTATCCACACCGCCTGGCCTGCCCGCTGGAAAACCTGTATGGCATGCACTTATACAGCAAGCTGCCTTTTAAAGGCGAACAGATCCGCTATGTGGTGGAAGATGACGTGCCATCCATGGAAGTACAAATCGATATTAATGGCACTCAGGTAACCGTTTATTTTCTGCATCCCAAACCACCAAGCCCAACCGAAAATGAGTCTGCCGCCCCGCGGGATACCGAGTTAGCCGTCATAGGCAAAGAAATGGCCGAACATAACGACCCGGTGATCGTATCGGGCGATTTAAATGACGTGGCCTGGTCACCCAGTACGCGACGCTTCCGCAAGCTTAGCAAGGCCCAGGATCCCCGAATTGGGCGCGGCTTTTATAATACCTTTCACGCTAAATATCCGCTGGTGCGCTGGCCGCTGGATCACATTTTTCATTCGAAGGATTTCGAGATGGTAAGAGTAGAGAGGCTACCTGGATACGGCTCCGATCACTTCCCGCTTTTCACCCAGCTACAGCTGACTAAAAAGCGGTAGTAAGTGGTTATTCGGTGGACATCAACAGTTTTTCAAGCTCCCGGGCGGGCATTGGTTTGGCGTACAAAAAGCCCTGGACGTACTCGACTTTGAGCTCCTGACAATAGCGGGACTGCTCGGCGGTTTCTACGCCCTCGGCCACAATAAATAAGTCGAGCTTGTGCCCCACATTGACGATTGCTTCCATTAGTGCGCCGTCGTAAGCGCTTTCAGGTGCATCTTTCAGGAACGTACGGTCGATTTTAAGGTGGCTCACCGGGAAGTGTTTTAGATAACTCAGCGATGAATAGCCCACACCAAAATCATCTACCGAGATTTCAACACCTTTTTTACGCTGTTTTTTAAGCTCTTCAAGTGCCTCGCTACCCGCTTTAATCAGGATATTCTCGGTAAGTTCGATACCAATATCCTGAGGTTCGAGCCCGTAACGCGCGCGGCAATCATCAAGCCCGGCAAAGTAGCCAGGCTCAACCAATTCCCGACCAGACACGTTGATGTCGACCCGAATTTTAATACCTTGATCACGCCATGCCTTAACCTGCCGACAGGCCTGCTCCATCACCCAGCGACCAATATGCAGGATAAGATCGGTGCGCTCAGCTACCGGAATAAAAACCCCCGGTGAAACACTGGCCACTTCCTGAGTGGGCCGCCAGCGCAATAAGGCTTCACAGGCGGCAATTCTGCCTGAAGTTAAATCAAACTGCGGCTGATACACCAATTCAAATTCGTTGTTATTCAGCGACTCATGTAACTGCGCGGCCAGGGTGCGCTGCTCTTGTAGTTGCAAAGCCAGGGATTGACTGAAAAACTCATAACGATTGCGCCCCTTGCCTTTCGCATCGTACATGGCCATATCCGCGTTTTTGAGCAGATCCCCTGCTTTATCACCATCTTTGGGAAACAGGCTAACGCCCACACTAAGGGTAATTCGCACACTTTCACCGCTCAGCTCAAATGCTTGTTGAAAGCAGTCGGTTAACTTGCCTGCCAGTTCGCTGGCACCAGTGTCATCCAGCGCGTCGCTCACCACCACAAACTCATCGCCGCCAAACCGGGTAATCAGCCCTTTTCCATCAAGGCACTCGCGCAAGCGCTGCGAGACCGCTCGCAAAAGTTCATCGCCCCATGTATGGCCCAGCGTATCATTGACCTCTTTAAACATGTCCAAATCAAGGAACAGGACGGCAAATTGCTCGCCAGTTTGATGAGCCTGCTCAATGTGGCTCTGCAGGGTATTTTCGAGATGACGACGATTGGGCAAACCGGTAAGCAAGTCGGTAGACGCCATATGCTCCAGCTTTTCCCGCGCCACATGCTGCTCGCTCAAATCAATATCGATACAAAACATTTCCGGCGAATTGGTATTGGCCTTGAGCATGACATGCGAAGAGAAGACGTGCACGATACTGCCGTCTTTGCGTCGCAGTGGTAACTGAGCAGACGGTATCGGCACACCCTTATCCAGCCACTGTTGGTGCAGCATTAACACTTCATCCCGCATGGGAGGGGGAATAATCAGGTCTTCAAGCTTTTTCCCAATGGCTTCATCACGAGGAAATCCATAAATTTCTTCACTTGAATCATTCCAGTAGATGACATTTCTGTGCTTGTCGTACCCCTGAATAGACACTTTAGCAAGCGAACAGATGAGATCTAAAAATCTCAGTTCTGCCGCATCATAGGAGTCACCGAAGTCTGTCTGTTGCCGTTTATCTGAACACATTGTCTTCCTATACAAGCATTAAGCAGTGTTTTGTAAATTTCTTTCATAATCGAACGCTTATAGAAAGTTTAGCTCAATTCAAAATAATTACAGTGTTATTCATCATCACCAGCTAACTACCTGCTTGTTATCCATTAAACTTTCTATTCGCGGTAACAATGCCTCACCTTCAAATAGCACCGGATCCTGCGCTGACTCCACGCCAATCCAGGTATTTTTACCTGCCGCTTTGGCGGTATAAAGACAACTATCGGCAATTGCCATTAGTGCTTTAAAACTAATAATCTGGTTTGGCGCTTGCGTTAATTTACTTTATGTCAGCTTATAAACACTGTTTATCCTACAAACAACTTGTCAGGCGTATTGCTTTACACCTACAGGTATAAAAACTCTTTGACGACAATGTGTTAAGTCTAGTTTTCTGTCGGTATGCACTGTGATTTGTCATGCTGTCGCAAACAGCTGGCACTGCATAGAGAGAGGAGAACAACCGGAAGGGCATGGCAGAAGCCATGCAGCCATCCGAGATACGAATTAATTGTTATGCTGAATTTTGATTAAGCGGCCACCCTCTTTGTCTTCCAGCACATAGATGTTGCCTTTATGGTCCTGCTCGACTTCGCGAACCCGTTTCCCCCACTCATAACGCTCTGCCTCTTCGACCTTCCAGGCGCCTTTGTCATCCTGATCAAAAGTCACGCGCACTAAGGCCTTAGAAGACAGCCCGCCAATGAAGCCATTGCCGGTCCAGTCGCTGAACATAGTCCCTTTATAGATAATGAACCCAGCCGGACTGATAGCGGGAACCCAGGCCTTTTCTGGCGCTTTGAAGACTGGGAAGTCTTCATGGTTGGGAATTTTTATACCTGAATAATGGTCGCCCTGTGAAACCATGGGATAACCATAGTTGCGGCCTCTTTCAATTATATTCAGCTCATCACCGTGGCGCGGCCCCATTTCATGCGCCCACAGATTGCCCTCGGCATCAAAATCGATACCCAGCGGGTTGCGGTGACCAAGGGTCCATATTTGCCCGGTGACTTTGCCGTTACCGACAAACGGATTATCGTCTGGCACACTGCCATCGTCGTTTAAGCGCAGGATTTTACCCAGATTCATTGCCATATTTTGCGCTGGCGTAAATTTTTGTCTTTCACCTGAGGTAATGAACAAGTAACCGTCCGGCGAGAACACCATGCGATGAGAATAGTGCCCGTTGCCGGTCACTTTAGGTGACTGGCGCCAGATAATTTCACGGTCTGACAAACTTGCGCTGTTATTAGTAATGTTCAGCGTGGCGCGTTCAATTACAGCGCCGCTAAAAGCATCGTCTTGTGGGTCTCGCTCTACGTACGACACATAAATAGTATTGTTGGTGGCAAAATCAGGATGGATAATCACATCGCCAAGGCCGCCCTGCCCCCGGGCTGTGACGTCGGGTACATTTTCAACTGAAAACCGTTTTTGCTGATTTTTGTCGAGCAGCCAGATGACACCTTCTTTTTCGGTTACCAGACTGTGGCCATCCGGTAGAAACGTCATTGCCCAGGGTTGATCAAACGTGGCCATTACCTTGCCGGTGAGCGTTGTACCTTCGCTACCTTCCATTTCAATTTCTGCTGACCAACCGTTTTGAGCTGATGCCACAAAAGACGTGGTGATCAGCGTAATAAAAAACAACAGTTTTTTCCGCGCGGGTATTTTTTGCATAATGAGGCTCCCTACCTGATTCGTTGTTAGCGCAATATTTGTCGCACGCTTATACGACACGCTATTCATAATCATTATGGTTACCTACGTGATTGATCGTGGATAAGCTCAACTTGTTGCCAGTTCAGCGAGTTGATTACTGCCAGAGCGAGGCCAAATCCTGTTATAAATTCTCATCTTCGTGCCAATGAGCAAAATACTGCACCAGAAAATCAATGGCCATGCGGGTACGCAGAGGCATAAAGCGCCTGTTCTGATAAACAATCCAGCTACTTGAGCCGCTCCCCCAATAGGATTGCAGTATCGGGATCAGGCGGCCGCCTTCAACAGCTTCGGTAAACGTACTTTTGGGCATATAGGCTATGCCCAGCCCCTGCTCACAGGCTTGCAACACAGCATTGGCGTTATTGCTTCGCCAGCGCCCTTTTACTTTTACACTTTCCGGTACGCCATTATGGATGAACTTCCAGGTATCATTATTGGTAACAATACAACTATGATTTTTTAAATCGCTCGGTTGTTTCGGCTCACCATTTTGATGAAGGTAGTCATTGGCGGCCACTGCCATCATCGGCCGATTAACCAGCTTGCGGGCGATCAGGCTCGAATCGGAGAGCTCACCATATCGAATGGCGAAATCAATGCCATCTTCAACAAAGTTAACCATGCGACTGTTAAAATCCATATCAATGGTTAACTCAGGGTGAGCCTGAGCAAAACTCATTAGCGCCGGCGCCACGTAATGTTCGGCAAAACCACCTGCCGCGCTCACTCGCAACGTTCCAGTCAGGTTAATTTGCTGCAAATTCACTAATTCATTAGCTTGCTGTAAACCAGTGAGCAGGTCTTTAACCTGCTGGTAATACACCGCACCAGTGTCAGTCAAACTCACCAAGCGGGTGGTGCGTGAGAGTAAAACACACCCCAGGCGTTCCTCCAGTCTGGCCAACTGACGACTCACATGACTGGTACTACAACCAAGCTGTTTGGCCGCGGCTGAAAAGCCTCTGCTCTCGGCCACCGCTATAAATTCGACGATCCCTTCAAAACTGTCCAAAGCTCTTCCTCTATTATTGCTGTACAACAACAGTATTTACAAAAATGAGTATATTATCATTCAATGAGGGACGTTTTATAGTGATTGCAAATGAACAATGAAACCGACTACGAGGAACTTTCATGAAAAAAATACTTATCCCTGTAACTAATCACGCTACGCTTGGCACCACCGACCAGGCCAACGGTACCTTTTCACCCGAGATCACCCATGCAATTCACGTGTTTACCCAACATGGATTTGATTATGATATTGCCTCTATAAAAGGCGGCCAGGTGCCTGTTTACGGCACCGACATTGAAGACGACGAGGTTAATCAACAGGTATTAGCCAGCGAAGATTTTAAAAACCGTACGAATAACAGCCTACCGGTTTCTGAGGTAAATATTGACGATTTCGATGCCATATTTTACCCCGGCGGTTTTGGACTGCTGAGTGATTTAGCCAACAATGAAGAGTTTGCCCAACTGGCCGCAACTCACTACGAAAAAGGCGGATTAATTGGTGCGGTTTGCCACGGCCCCGCCGCCTTATTGCCCATTACATTAAGCTCAGGCGAAGCATTACTGGCAAACAAATCGGTCACAAGCTTTACTCGTGAAGAAGAAGTGGACTACGGCACAATCAGTGACATTCCCTTTCTGCTGGAAGAAGCACTAGCCCGCAAAGCGGCGCGATTTAGCAAAGTACAGCCGTGGCAGGATTTCGTGATAGAAGACGAGCGTGTGATTACCGGCCAAAACCCGGCAAGCGCTCACAGTGTGGCTACAGCCATGGTGAAGCAACTCGGTTATTAAGCCATTTTGTTTATAAAGAGCCCCCCGGATAATTGGGGAGCTCTGGTCAGCGGAGCGTAACTAAAAAATGTACCCAAATGTTCTGCAGACAAACTCAATATATGGCAGGGATAGTTTGCAGAGCAAATACGTTCCCCGAAGCAGGCACAAAAGCCATGCGATAACTCACAGAGGCCGCTTGCAAGTGGAGAAAGCGTTCATCATGTATTAGTAAAAAAGTGTTGTTATCGCCAGATGACTACCAATAAAAGTATCGACAAAGGAATACTGGTGAGTCCAAACAGGATTAAAATCCCTAAGCGCCATCGTTTTGACACTGTACCGATGAGCCGTTGTCTGCGTAATTTAACGTCGGGCCTCAGGCGGTGCAAGACTGAGTTGAGTTGATGGGAGACCAAGAGAGAGGTAAAACCGTTTTTACTTAATTTCTCAATGTCTTCTTCAGAAATATCAGGAAAAAAAGGGCTGCCCTGTGGGTCAAACCCGATAAAATAGGTGGCGGATTCCAGCGGTGGTAATTCACTGCCAAAAATGCGCTTAAATTGCTCGGTGAAATCTCTGTAAATATGCTCGTAACTGGATTTGTTGCTGATACGCATTACATCGGGTAAACAGAGCAATATAGATTGCGGTGGTAACAGCTTACGAGCTTGCGCAAACTCCCAGGTAATACCATCAGACTGCCCTACAATTAATACCGCCAAAGTTGCCTTGCGAAGTAATTCAGTGACTCGTGCCTGCCAGTCATCAACACTGACATATTCTCGATAAGCCCCACCATGATGTGTACCCGCAAAGCGGCCTTTTGCGCTTGGATCAGCTATCGAGATTAAGGGGCCCAGTGCGTTTAAAGGGGTCAGTAATTCTTCAAAACGGGTGCTTCTTATTCCACCTGGGTCTAAAAATATATCTTCCTGGTCTTCAACAAAGTGCAGATCTTTTTCAAATGGTCGCAAGAAAATAACGGGCGGCCGGGTGTCTTTTTCCAGCACTTCTTTTACGGTGGGGGCGAGCAATGATTCGCCGTAATTGTATAGCAGTATCCCTACGCCAAAAAGCAACACGCTCACCACAACGCCTATGAGAACATAATCACCCATAATTGCCAATAAAAACACACTCAGAGTGAGTGGTATCAACAATACTGAAGCGGAATATGCAACCCAGCCTTTTGTTCGCGGCGTTAGAGAACGATACAGGCTCACTTTGATTGATCATTTTTCGGGGGAGACTTTACATAGCTATTCCAATTACTGTTTTCTTTGGAAATTAACCCCTCAATCTTTATAACAAACTCAGTAAAGGCCTCGTCAGTGTGATAAGGATCGCAGCCTGTCAGATACAAGAATTTCTGATGCTTAAGGGTTTCGCAAGTCGTTCTGTATTCCAGCCAGTTTTCCTGATATTTATTCAGGCTTATCAGCGCTGACAGTACGGCTATCAGCCCACCTAATATTGCAATTATAATAATGGTTGCGGGGTGCTCAGGCGCTATCCCGGCTATCACAGGAATAGAAGACGCTGCCACCACTTCGATTCCTCGTAGCCGTTTAAACCAACTTTGAGCCCGCTGACTCTTGTTGTCATACCAAGCTATTTGAGCATCGAGCCTGGCGGAAATGTATTCCTCTTCATTCATTTGCAAAGCCCCGTGCTGTAAAAGATTATTCACCAGACAAATAATCGCCTGTTTGCAGTCGACACCAATAAAGAGACAACACTACCGGGCCATAAAAGTTGAAATAAGTATAAATAGTAATCAACCAATCGACTAGTTCAATTTCTCTGTGTTGACAAATAACTGGATTTAATCGTTGTGAGATACAGCGGTACAATCAATTGAGGCAATATACAACGGCGTTTACGCCACTTAATCTTTACGTTTTCTATGCGAAGCCACACTGTTCATATCAATGTTGGCCATTTGAGGAATACTAATACTCATTGGCTGCTCAACCTCATCGAGATGGACCAGAAAATCCCAATACCAACGTGCCCTTTGCGGTATAGAGGTATCTTTTGGTAGTACTACAGAATCTGATGTGGCTCAGTGAATGGCGATATCGAAATTTCACTAATGCTTAATGACGATACTGATGTGAATATTGACACTGTAGATGGTCGTACTGTCAGTTCCGAATTAAGTTTGTGAATCGCCCCCTTGATTATAAAGGGCTTAAGAAGGGGGCCAATTAAATGAAGTTTGTGAATTTCGGCAATTCTGACAAACCTCCTCCAACGTCTCACAAATGAAGTTTGTGAAAGCAAATTAAATCAGACACTTAGGCCTCGGCGAGGCAACAATAACCCACTGATTAATATTATTAACTTTCTTATTCAGGCATGTAGTACTAGCATAGCCCTATGCTCTCGAATTTACAACAATGAAACGTCGTGACAGAAACTTAGACTAGGGTGCTAGACAATATTAAGTGGGGGACCTATCAGCTCAGCTATAACTGCACTGATACGCCAACTCTTAAAGACATAAACGATTCCAGCCTTGTTGCAGAATGCGAAGGGTTTCTGACTCCATATTTTAATTACCAATAGCTCAAGGCATAACTAAATACAGCTCGCCCTCTATAACAAGGATGTAATCCAGCGAACACTAGCTCTTGTGGAGCAACAACTACTTTCTTGGGACAGGCTTATCCGGTGCGATATGAGAACGACAGACTGTCTAAATTCCACAAGCCTCAAACACCCAAAGTTGATATGGTTTTACGCCGAAACAAAGGCCCGTCTAAATCGCTAAGGCCGGAACACGAAGGGGGCGCTTCTGCACCCGCGCAGCTACTTATTCACCCCAATTTCTTCGCATAATCGTTTTTCAAATTAATAAGCCTTTTCAGTAAACTTTGAATTTTGAAGAGGACGCCTCGCATACATAAAGGTATATACAATCGGCTCTGTTGTATTTATGTGTTGCCGTAATTTCGAGCAAAAAACATCCCTACCCTGTTATGACTAAACAGGGGATAGCATATTCATGATCAATCTAATCATTACGTCTTTTTGTTTGGGATCTGACTCTGCAACCAGTAGCGTCAATGCTGCCAGCCCTGCATCGTTAATCACAGAGCTGCCATCCTCGTTGTATAGGCGGTTGTTTCTATGTAGGAAATCGACAAACAAAAATGCTGCTGATCGTTTATTTCCGTCCGAAAAAGGGTGGTTTTTTACGACAAAGTACAGCAGGTGAGCCGCTTTTGACTCTAATGATGGATAAGCTGGTTCACCAAAGACAGTTTGATCTAAGTTCCCAAAAATACTATCAAGACCGTCTCCTCGTGGCTGAGCAAAGAGATTTGTTGCTTGCTGTTTTGATATAAGATCAGCCTTGAGTTCTTCTAGTGCTTGCTGTGCTTCATTTGGGTGCGCTAACATTCCTCCTTCTGTACCTTGCGGCTCAGTTAGAAGACCTTCATCATACCGCTGTAACCACAAAAAGGTATGAGTGTATTTACTAATGATGTCAACGATACCTTTGCTAGTAGCTAAGGTTAGCTCTGGTGATTGGATTGATTTTTGTACCAGTTTCAATGCTGCTTCTAACTCTTGGGCGTTTGATTCGAAGCGAGCATGATCGATTGTGTAGCCTTTTACCAAATGCTCTTTTAATATCTTGGTTGCCCACTGCCGGAATCTAACACCACGCTTAGAGTTTACCCTGTAACCAACAGAGATAATGGCATCCAAATTGAAATGCCGCATGTTTCGCTTAACATTGCGACGACCCTCTAATCGAACTAGTAAGAAATCCTTACCAGTTGAAATATCGTCTAACTCTTTGTCTTTATATATGTTTTTTAAGTGCATAATGATGTTTTTTGATGTTGTGCCAAATAGCTCTGCCATCTGACCTTGCGTAAGCCAAACGCTCTCATCATGAACTTTCACCTCGACACTGCCTGCATCAGTTTCAAAGATTTCTACGTTAATTTCGCCAATATCGCTCAAGAGTTCACCCATCAACATCAATTTGCACACACGGGTATGATAGCACGCCACAGACGTGCGTAAGGTTATTTCATTTTTAACGCAGAAAATCAGAGCTTCTGTTGTTCAATGAAAAGTAAAAAGGGCCTTTCGGCCCTTTTCACAAACTTCATTTAATTCACAAACTTTATTTATCGTACACAAACTTCATTCGAAACTGACAACAATCTCACTATTCCTCGATATAGCTTTCCAGCGGCGGGCAGCTACACATGAGGTTGCGGTCGCCGTATACGTCGTCGATACGGTTTACGCTTGGCCAGAACTTGTTGCGGGCAACGGTAGGTACCGGGTATGCCGCGGTGGTGCGGTCATAGCTGCGGTTCCAGTCGTTGTCGCAGATATCGGCCAGTGTATGCGGTGCGTTGTGCAGTGGATTGTCGGTGGCATCCCATTCGCCGCTCTCTACTTTGGCAATCTCTTCGCGAATGTGGATCATGGCTTCTACAAAACGGTCCAGCTCAAACTTCGATTCTGACTCGGTTGGCTCAATCATCAGCGTACCGGCTACCGGGAAGCTCATGGTTGGCGCGTGGAAACCGTAGTCGTTCAGGCGCTTGGCGATGTCCAGCTCGGTAACCCCGGAGGCTTCTTTGAGCGGACGTAAATCGATAATACATTCGTGCGCCACGTGGCCGTTACGCCCTTTGTAAAGCACCGGGTAATGGCCTTCCAGTGAACGTGCCACATAGTTAGCGTTCAGAATGGCAACCTCGGTGGCTTTGCGTAAGCCAGCACTACCCATCATTTTGATGTACATGTAGCTGATAGGCAGAATCGACGCGCTGCCCCATGGCGCGGCAGATACCGCACCACAGTCTTTGCCCGCACCTTCAATGTCTACCACAGTGTGGTTAGACAGGAACGGTGCTAAATGCGCTTTTACGCCGATAGGCCCCATACCCGGGCCGCCGCCACCGTGCGGAATACAGAAGGTTTTGTGCAGGTTCAAGTGCGATACATCTGAGCCAATAAAGCCAGGGGCGGTAATGCCTACCTGCGCATTCATGTTGGCGCCATCCATATACACCTGGCCGCCATGCTGATGCACGATATCGCAAATTTCACGCACGGTTTCTTCGTATACACCGTGAGTAGACGGATACGTAATCATGGCACAAGACAGGTTATCACCTACTTCTTCCGCTTTAGCACGCAAATCGTCAAGGTCTACGTTACCGTTTTTGTCACAGGCTACTACCACCACTTTCAGGCTAACCATTTGCGCAGAGGCAGGGTTAGTTCCGTGGGCAGAGCTTGGGATCAGGCACACATTACGGTGCCCTTCACCACGGCTCTCGTGGTAACGCTGAATGGCCAGTAGTCCGGCGTATTCGCCCTGAGCACCTGAGTTAGGTTGCATAGATAGCGCATCGTAACCGGTAATGCTGATTAACCAGTCGCTGAGCTCGCTGATCATTTCCTGATAACCTGCGGCCTGATCCAGCGGCGCAAACGGGTGCAGCTGACCAAATTCAGGCCAGGTTACCGGGATCATTTCGGCCGTAGCATTCAGCTTCATGGTGCATGAGCCTAAAGAAATCATTGAGTGATTCAGCGCTAGGTCTTTATCTTCCAGACTCTTAATGTACCGCAGCATCTCGGTTTCTGAGTGATAGCGGTTAAACACTTCGTGTGTGAGGTAGTCACTGGTACGTACCAGATCGCCCGGAATAGACTGGCTGCCCTGAGTGGTCACCTGGGCATCGAGGTCATCAATGCTCAAGCCATGCTCGTCACCAATTAATACGCTGAACAGATTCAGAATGTCGTCGCGGGTTGTGGTTTCATCCAGCGCAATACCCACTGAGCCTTCAAGATCTGCACGCAGGTTAAGGCCCAGCGTCAGCGCCTTTTCAATCACGCTGTCTTTGTTATCCACCAGCACCGTGAGCGTGTCAAAGTAGGTGCAGTGCTTAAGTGCCAAACCTTTTTTGGTTAAACCAGCAGCCAGAATATCGGCAAAGCGGTGAATACGGCTGGCAATGGTTTTAATGCCTTCAGGGCCATGGTAAACCGCGTAGAACGAGGCCATGTTGGCCAGTAATACCTGGGCAGTACAGATGTTTGAATTTGCTTTTTCGCGGCGGATATGTTGCTCGCGGGTTTGCAGCGCCATACGCAGAGCCTGACGACCACGAGTATCTTTACTTACGCCAATAATACGGCCTGGTAATGAACGCTTGTAAGCATCACGGGTGGCAAAAAAGGCGGCGTGTGGACCACCGTACCCCATGGGTACACCAAAACGTTGGGCACTGCCTAAAGCAACATCTGCACCTAATTCACCAGGCGACTTCAGCAGCGCCAGGCTCATCAAATCTGTCGCGACTGCCACAATGCCTTTTTTCGCCTGCACGGCAGCAATGATATCGCTTAGGTCTTTTACTTCACCGGTGGTGCCAGGATATTGCAATAAGGCGCCAAATACATCGTGATCAGCGGCTTGCTCAGCCGGGCCGGTAATAATGCCAAAACCAAACATCTCAGCACGGGTTTCTACCACGTCCAGAGTTTGCGGGTGCACATCATCGGCCACGAAGAATAGATTCGCTTTTTTGTTTTTTGATACCCGTTTGGCCAACGCCATGGCTTCGGCTGCCGCGGTGCCTTCGTCCAGCAATGAGGCTGAGGCCAGCTCTAAACCGGTTAAATCGATTGTCAGTTGCTGGAAGTTCAGGATGGCTTCTAAACGGCCCTGGGCAATTTCTGGCTGATACGGTGTATAAGCGGTATACCAGCCCGGGTTTTCCAGCACGTTACGTAAAATGACGTTTGGCACGTGGGTATCGTAATAGCCCATGCCAATAAACGAGCGGTTAATTTTATTCTTTGCGGCGGTGGCTTTAAGGGCTGCCAGCGCTTCAACTTCGGTGGCGCCTTCGCCGGTTTCGATAGGTTTATCCAGACAAATACTCTTGGGCACGGTCTGCTCGATAAGGTCATCCAGTGAGCTGGCGCCCACTTTGTCCAGCATCTGCTGGATTTCTTCTTCGCTGGGGCCAATATGACGGCCAACAAAGGCGTTTTTTTGCTCTAACTGAGCCAGTGAAATTGAAGCGTTTGACATAATTCGTTAAGCATCTGCAATAGAGTAAAAAGAATAAACAAAGGGGCCAATACCGCCCCTTTATTATCAATGTTGTAACGTCAGACTTATTCGTCGTCTTCGATACTGGCGGCGTAGCCTTCAGCGTCGAGTAGCTCGTCTACTTCAGCTACATCGTCGGCCTTAATTTTAAATAACCAGCCGTCACCGAATGGGTCTGAGTTAACCAGCTCTGGTGAGTCTTCAAGTTCTTCGTTTACCGCCAGCACTTCGCCGGTGATTGGGGTGTAAACGTCTGATGCGGCTTTTACCGACTCAGCTACTGCCACATCATCGCCGGCATTTACCTGATCACCCACATCCGGTAAATCAACAAATACCATATCACCTAATAAATCCTGCGCGTGCTCAGTGATACCAATGGTAAATACTCCGTCACCTTCGGGGCGGACCCACTCGTGTGACGCCGCGTAACGTAAATCATTTGGGATAGTACTCATGTGTATTCCTGCTCTTCGTTAAATTGTTATAAAACACTTTTTCCATTGCGGACAAAACTGGGCTTAACCACTTCTACTTTAACCCACTTTTTACGCATTTCCACCTCTACAGTGCTGCTGTTAGTCGCAGGAATACGCGCCATGGCTATGGCATGTCCTAAGGTAGGTGAGAAGGTACCCGAAGTAATAATGCCCGCTTCGCCTTCTGCTGTTTTGACGTTTAGTCCGGCGCGCAATACGCCTTTTTCTTTCATCACCAGGCCAACCAGTTTTTGGGTGCCCTGCTCACGTTGCGCCTCAAGCGCTGCGCGCCCCACAAAGTCACGGTCGGCAGGCTCCCAGGTTACGGTCCACCCCATGTTCGCTTCCAGCGGCGAAATGGTCTCGTCCATATCCTGGCCATATAAATTCATGCCCGCTTCCAAACGCAGCGTATCGCGCGCGCCCAGTCCGCTGGGTTTAACCCCGGCATCCAGCAGGTTCTGCCACAGCTCCGGTGCTTTTTCTACCGGTACCATAATTTCGTAACCAGCTTCACCGGTATAACCGGTAGTGGCGATAAACAGGTCTTCGGCCTGTACACCGAAAAACGGCTTCATGCCTGCTACCGCTTCATTTTGTGCGTTAGTAAACACCTCGGCCGCTTTGGCTTTGGCCTCTGGTCCCTGCACTGCAATCATGGCAAACTCAGGACGTTCGGTAACCGTTACGTCAAAGCCTTCGGTTTGCTTTAACAGCCAGTTCATGTCTTTTTCGCGGGTCGCCGAGTTCACCACCATGCGGTAGTTGGTAGCATCAAAATAATACACAATCAGATCATCAACTACGCCGCCGTCGTCGTTCAGCATGCCGCTGTATAACGCTTTGCCTTTGTCCTTGAGCTTATCAACGTCGTTAGCCAGCAGGTAACGCAGGTAGTCTTTAGCCTGGCTGCCGGTAACATCAACAATGGTCATGTGCGACACGTCAAACATGCCCGCCGCCTGGCGAACTATATGGTGTTCTTCGATTTGTGAACCGTAGTGAAGCGGCATATCCCAGCCATGGAAATCGACCATCTTTGCACCTGATTCCAGGTGTTTGTTGTATAACGCGGTGCGTTGTGTTGTTGCGCTGCTCATTGTGGCTAACCCATCAAAGTAAAGACAATGGATTAAAGTATAGGGAGGCATGGCAAACACAACAAATTGGAAATTCTTATCAATACATTTAAAATACTTATATACACAAGGCAAAATATCAGAATTACTAATCTTTATGATGAAGCAGCTCTCCCTCGACAACCTGCGCACCTTTGTTGGTGTCATTGAACAAGGCGGCTATGCCAAAGCCGGTCAGTGGCTGGGGCGCTCGCAACCTGCCATCAGCCTGCAGATAAAAAAACTGGAAGAACAGCTGGGTAAAAAGCTGTTCACCAAAGTGGGTCAACGGCATTTTCCAAGCTCTGACGGCAACTGGCTGTACCCGAAAGCCAAGGAGCTACTGGAACTTAACGACAGTATTTTTCGTAGTCTGGATCCCACTCCGCTTCGCGGTCGCATGCGATTAGGGATCCCCAATGAATTTGCCTCAACCTTACTGCCCGGCCTGATTGGCGAGTTCTCTAAACGCTATCCGGATGTATCGCTGGAAGTAACTTCGGCGCTGAGCCGCGAGCTGCTTCACCCCTCGCGGCAAAATGACTTTGATATGATTCTGGCGCTGGTAAACCCCGAGCAGACCACCGATGGCGATGTGATCCTGGAAGATGAGGTGGTTTGGGTTGGCGATCCGGCCCACCCGCTAATCACTCCCAATATCGCTCTGGTGCTGGCGCCCGATGGCTGTATTTATCGTAGTCGCGTAATAACCCACCTTAAACAACAAACCACGGCCTGGAAGATAAGTTACACCAACGCCGATTTATCCGGCCTGGTAGCGGCGATTCAACAAGGTCTGGGTATCACCGCGCTCGCGCGCTCGAGTATGCCGGCGAATCTGATGGAGCTGAAACATAAAAACCTGCCGGCACTGGGAGGGATCAACGTATGCCTGTTTATTCAGTCTACCCAGCACCCGGTAGTAAGCAGAACACTGGCAGACTTTATTACTCGTCGATTAAGAGAACGATAATTTCCATTTGAACTTGGGGGTTCGCTACTTTGCACTATACTTTGCTCAAAGTCCGTGTTTTTCAATGATATGTTAAGTACCCCCATAGACAGCAATCTGGTTGACGATGACTATTCTCTGTTAACCAGTGACATGACTGCAGAGGAAGCCGCCCAGCTTACACCTGTCTTTCAAACACTCACCGATCACCTTAGTCTGGATGGTGCGGTGCTGCTGTGTCATTCACGTTCGCTGTGGAATCAGCTGTATTTCACCACCGAGCAATCCCTCGATAGTGATTTTATCGAGTCTTTGCTGGGGCAATTCCGGGCCGAGAGTCGCTGGCATTGTCCCGCCGGTATTCTCGACTTTGCCCTGCCTTGTCACGACGAGCTGGCAGCACTTACCTTATTCAGTGAACCACTCAATATAGCACTCACCCTGTGCGTGATGCTAAAGGCTGGCACTACTACCGATGAAGCGCTATTTAATCGCCTGCAGCATTACTTACAAATACTCACTACCCTGTGTGAGCACATTACCCGACAGCGCATTTTGCAGGCCAAGCTAATTAATAAAAAGCGTCTCGGTTTTATTGTAGAGGCTACCGGGGCTGGCACCTGGGAATGGGAAATCCCTTCCCAGCGCGTGCAACTCAACGCCCGCTGGGCGAATATGCTTGGTTACCAGCTTCACGAGCTGGGGCCGCTGTCGATAGATACCCTGTTTAATGCCATGCACCCTGAAGACCGCGAGACAGCCAGAGCTCTGCTGCACGATTGCCTGCAGGGTCATACTGAGTACTACAATTTTGAATGCCGCATGCTACATAAGAGCGGCGAATGGAGGTGGTTTCACCAGCGGGGTAAGGTTACCGACTATAACGCGAAGGGCGAACCTTTGCTGATGGCGGGCACCCACACGGATATTAATGACAAAAAGCGTACCGAAATTGCGCTGGCCGAAAAGGCCAGTTTTCAGCAGTTAATGTTCGACCACCTGCCGGTGTACTTATTTGTAAAAGACACTGATTACCGTATTGTGATGGCCAATGACAAATTCATCTCGCTTTATCCGCCCGAGAAGCGGCATAAAGTGATTGGCTACACGACGGTAGAAGATTATAACAAAGATGAGGCCGCACAGTTTTTGCGCATGGATATTCTGGCCTTTGCCTCTGGCAGTGCAGAAAACGAAGAGCAGATCCAGTTTCCCAATGGCGAAATCCGTACTTTATGGACCAAAAAGATCCGTTTTGAGGATGCCCGGGGAGAATCTTTTATTCTGGGAGTGGCTACCGACATTACCAACGTGAAGGACAGTGAACTGGCCATGCAACTGGCCAAAAATGAAGCGGAGCAGGCCAATCAGGCTAAAAGTGAATTTTTAGCCACCATGAGTCATGAGATCCGCACCCCAATGAACGGCATTATGGGGATGATAGAGTTATCAATTCAGCAGGCCAGTGACAAACAACAACAGCGCCGCCTGGAACTTGCCCACAACAGTGCCAGCGCATTGCTCACTATCATTAACGATATTCTCGATTTTTCTAAAATCGAGGCGCAGAAAATGGAGTTGGAGTACGCGCCCATTGAATTAGATTTACTGGTGCAACGAGTAGTCGAAGAGCAGTTAACTCATCTGCAAGATAAACCTGTTCAACTCCAGGTTGATTTAAGTACTTTGCCCTTTTTCTCGCTTACCGGCGATGAAGTGCGCCTGGGGCAGGTGTTAACTAATTTGCTATCCAATGCGATTAAATTTACCGCCGAGGGGGAGGTTCGTCTTACCTTGCGCGGCATTCCTCTGGACAGCGAGCATTTCCTGCTCGAGATGACCGTGGAGGATACCGGAATAGGTATAACAGAAGCTCAGCAACAAGTCTTATTTCAACCATTTACCCAGGCCGACTCTTCCACTACCCGGCGCTTTGGTGGCACCGGCCTCGGGCTGTCTATTGTGCACCGCCTGACTCACCTCATGAAAGGAAAAGTCACGGTAACCAGTAAACTCAATGAAGGCAGTCAGTTTACCGCTACGGCAATGTTAATCGCGCCAGCACGCCTGCAACAACTTCCGGAGGTCGGTGGCGTTATTGTGCTGAGTTCGCGGCACACTCAGGCGCGTTTGCTGTGCAAACAACTGGCGGCCTGGAAGGTTCGCTTCGTATTAATTGACTCGCTCGACTCACTGGCTGAGTTCAGCGACAAAATGCCGCCCAACATGGACTGGCTAATAATTGATGCAGCGCTACAAAACGAATTTAATGCCTGGAGAAGCAGTAAAAAACAGGCCCACCGGGCTGAGTTATTACCCCATAATCTGGCAATACTTGTACAACACAATGGCGCCAGTAACGCACAGTCTCCACCAGACAATACACTGCATACGCTCAATAAGCCGGTTTTACGCCATGAGCTATTCGCTTTGCTGCAGGGCTCAACCAGAGATGTTGCAAAAAATGCCGATTTGTCATTTATCCCGTCCCATCAGATGGTGGCTCCAACAGGTCGCATCCTGATAGCTGAAGACAATCCTATTAATCGCGAGGTTGCTTTTTATATGCTGCAGGACGCAGGGCTTTCGGTGTTATCGGCCGAAGATGGCAAACACGCGGTCGATTTACTGAAAACCAACAATGATATCGATCTTGTTCTGATGGATTGCCGCATGCCGGTAATGGACGGCTTTGCGGCCACCTATGCTATCCGCACCGGCAAGGCTGGCGAGCGATACAAAAATATACCCATCGTGGCATGCACCGCTAACGCTTCGGTGCAGGACAAACAAGAGTGTCTGCAAGCCGGCATGAACGCCTACATCACTAAACCGTTACGCAAGAAAGTTCTGCTCGACACCGTTTTAGCGATGCTTAAGCCCGATTATACCATCTGACAATACTGGCTTTTTTCCGGTCTTCCTGTCAGCTCTTATTGTAGGTCATAAGCACTACTATGAGCTGGCAGTTTACTTTTTAATCACGGAGAAAAATCATGAGCAAAACAACCCTTACCTCACTTCAGCCTCACCAATTGTTAAACGTAACTGGTGCGGGTGCAGTTTCCTTACCGGGTCTGAATCCCATTCCTATGCCAGCACCAATGCCAGGCCCGGTGATCATTCCCGACGACAAGGAAGACGACACCATTTTTGTAGGGCTTAAGGTAACCCCGATGGAATAAGTAGGTTTAATAGCGGCAGGCGGCAGTAGCCGCCTGCCACTTATTTTTAAACTTTCAGCGGCTCCAGTTTACCCAGTGGGTCGGCCAGCGATTCTGGTGGAGAGGTAAACCAGGCGGGGCCATTGGTAGTCATGTATAAACAATCTTCCAGTCGCACGCCAAACTCGCCGGGTAAATAAATGCCGGGCTCATTAGAAAAGCACATGCCGGCTTGCAACAGGGTACTTTCGCCTTTGACGAAGTTAACACTTTCGTGCCCTTCCATACCTATGCCATGACCGGTTCGGTGAGATAGCCCGGGCAACACATAATCCGGTCCGTAACCTAACGCGGTATAGTGTTCGCGCACCGCATCGTCCACACTGCCAGCAGGCTTACCGATTTGCGCCGCCGCAAATGCAATCTCCTGCCCTTTACGTACGGTCTGCCACACCTGCTGTTGCTTTTTATCAGGCTCACCAAATACAAACGTCCGGCTGATATCAGACTGGTAACCATGCACCGCACAGCCGCAATCCATCAGCACCACAGAGCCATCCCCGATGACCTGCTGTTGACGGGTGCCATGAGGGTATGCACTGGCTTCGTTAAACAGTGCCAGGCTCCACGGCCGACTGCCTCCCAGCGCCACCATGGCCTGATTCATCATGGTCTTTACTTCGGCCTGCGACATGCCTTTGCGTAAGCGTTTATACACGTAGCCGTAAGCCGCCAGGGTGATTTCATTGGCTTTATGCATCAGCTTAAGCTCATGAGCCGACTTCATCATTCTACAGCCGCGGGTAACCGGTTCGGCGCTTACCGCACGCAGCTGTGGGTTAGCGTTCAGGATCCCGTCGGATACAAAAAAGCGCACGCTGTTTTCAAAACCAACGGTGCCCTTTTTAATACCGCGATCGGCAAGGATTTTTGTCACTAACTCAAACGGGCTCTCGTGCTCCTGCCATACCCGCACATCATCGCCTACTTCCAGGGATTCGCGGATACTGGGCTCTTCAAAGAACGGGCACACTACGCCAATCTCACCTTCCCGAGGGAGCACTACCCCGGTAAGCCGTTCGCTGCGCCACCACTGAATACCGGTGAAATACACCATGGCCGCACCGGGCTCCAGAACAATGGCATTGATGTTTTGTTGTGCCATCAGTTGTTGCGCCTTAGCAATTCGGGCGCGTCTTTCACTGGCTGAAATAGGCGACAAATCGCCTGCCAGTGATGACAGAGAAGTCAGTTCTTCCTGCTGCTCTGCGGCACCTGCCTTGCCGGCCAGCAACAAACTTACACCACTTAAGCCGGTTAATTTTAAAAATTTACGTTTATCCATATCTCGTTCTTCTTGTTTGGATGTTAAAACTTATGCGTAAACACTGAGCGCGAGGGGATTTCTATCAGGCGGGTCTGTCGCCCGTCCAGATACCAGACGCCGGTGTCATCAAAAAACGCATCTTCTTCCAGCATAATGCGAATTTCTTTGCCCCAGGGTTCCACCATCACCGCGTTATTCAGCTCAATGCTGTAGGCAGTATTTATATGCAGCGGGTAATCACCGTCGCCGGGCACGCCGCCCTGCTTATCCCACATACCCAGCGTGGTGCCTGCTGCATGGCCGTGATACCCCAGCGGATGAGTATAAATAGTCGGTTTTAATCCCGCCGCTTTTGCTTTGGCCAGACTGCTTGCCAGAACCTCGTTACCAGTGCGGCCTGCGGCAAACTCACCGGTAAAGATATCCTGTAACTGATTGCCTTTTTGCAGCGCCTGCTGCAGGTATTCCGGCGCGCTATTCTCACCCGGCATTAAAATATAGGCATGCTGCTGAGTATCGGTATTAAGGCCCAGATAGGTAATGCCAAAATCCACGTGCAGCAAATCACCGGGCATAATGACCTCGGCTTTATCATCGTCGAACGTAGCTTCATGATCAAAGCGCTGATTATCGCTTCGCTGCAAGGAGACAGACGGATGAAACCAGGTCGATAGCTTTAACTCCGCTACCCGCTCTCTAAACCACCACACCAAATCGTCGGTGGTGGTTTTACCTACCGTGATAGTTTTGGTTGAAAAGCCTTCGGCAATGATCTGATGGGCGACCGCGACCATCTTCTTGTAGTACGCCAATTCGGCATCGATGCGGGTTTCCAGCCAGCTAACCGCCAGCGCTTCGGCAGAAACCACCCGCGACTGGTATTTTTCCGGGAGTTCGGCCATTAAACTAGCTCTGTCGGTAACAGTAAGACCATCGGCATGGGCCCATATTTCGGACTGGTTTACGCCAATAGTATTGGGATCAAAACGTTCAATAATCGCATTCAGCGCCTGCCACTGATCCGGCTGCGCAGATTTATCCCAGGCTCGTTCAAACATACTCCCCACCCTGTAAGGGGCTACCGCCAGCGTATGCACCTTGCCCTGTTCATCCCTGGCGATAACAAGAATCGTGGTGCGTCTGGCGGTTTGCAGCCAGTCTGCCGGCAGGAAGGTGCGTAAAACGGGGTCTTCATTGTATTCGCGGCTGATCATCAGCCACATATCGATTCCGCTGCGGGCCATTAACCGGGGTAAGAGATGCTCAACCCGCTTTGCCAGCAAGTTATCCTGCACTTGTGCGCGCTCGCGCAATGAGAGTAGTTCGTCGGCCGGTGCCGCCTGACTGTTAAATACGGCTAAACCGCCCAGTAGCAGTAATACATTCAACACTCGCATACCCGGTATGCTCCTGATTGTGATCAAAGGTTTATACCAATCCGCATAGAAGTTTACCCTCTCAGAGTGATCCCTGAGGGCTAGTCGAAAACGACTTAGATCACGACGCGTTCTCTGTGGCATAGTCATTCTATGTCCAGAGGGCGCAACACAGATGTAAGTCGTTTTGGCCACTCCCTTCGGGCAATTCCCTGAGGGTGAGCTACCAGGCTTTCTGGCGTTGTTACGCTTGCTTGATTTGACACCACCAAACCTGTGCAACCAAGCCTAGCCAGAAAGCCTGACAGTCTTGCTGAGTGGGCAAACTTCTATGCGGATTGGTATTGGCTACTGTATGCCCGCTTGGCCGTCGTTGCAACGCCAGCGCGATAGGCTGGCGTGCGATGAAGTTAAAGGTGGTTTTAGAACTGGCGTGTTACCAGCCCATTGCCTGGGTAATAAAGCGTTGTTTTATCACCGGAATAGCATCGGCCGTGCACATCCCCACGCCGCGGATGAGCTTTTTGAGCGGATGACTGCCACCAAACAGTTGTTTAAAGCTTTCCATGGCAGCAATCATCTTCACCGCTTCACTCTTACGGGCCCGTTCAAAAGCCCTTAACTGACGTGCCTGATGAAACGCTGCCTGCTCGGCGGCCAGCTTCTGCAGGCTGTCCGCCAACGCAAAAGCATCCTGTAAACCCAGGTTGGCGCCTTGCCCGGCTAAAGGATGGATCGTGTGTGCTGCATCACCTATAATGACGAGGCCATCGCTAAGCCACTGGCGGGCATAGCGCATGGTTAACGGAAAGTGCATGCGCGCACTTTCAACCGCGATTTCGCCCACGTCACCTTCAATAGCCACCTGCAGAGCTTTGGCGAAGTCACTGTTAGATAACGCCAGTAACTCGTCGGCTTGCTGACTGTTCTGCGACCAGACAATCGAGCATAAGTTAGGATCGCTTAAGGGTAACAAGGCCAGCGGTCCGGTTGGCGTAAACACCTGGCGTGCCACTTTACCGTGAGGCGCGGCGGTTTTAATGGTTGCCACAATGGCAGTATGACCGTAATCCTTAAACGTGAGCGGAAAGTTGGCGTATTTACGAATCGCTGAATTAGCACCATCGGCACCCACTAACAACCGGCAGGACACCACTTCGTCGCTGTCCAGCATAAGCATGGTTTCGGATTGTCCGGTTAACACTTTGGCAATGTGGGTCGACGGTAACATTTGCACATTGGGCTGCTGACTGACCTGATGATGTAGTGCGTTAACCAGAGACTGGTTTTCAATGATATGCCCCAGTTCAGAGGTACCCATTTCTTCACTGCTAAACTGGATCCGACCAAAACTATCCTGATCCCAAACCTGCATCTGCGTATAAGCACTCAGGCGTTGCTGGTCAAGATGCTGCCACACGCCCAGTTGCTCAAGCACCTGTTTATTGGCCGCGTTAATCGCAGATACCCGCAGTTCGGGCTGCTCTGAAAGAGGCTTGGCTATGGGAGTGGTGTCGATCAGAATAACCGACAGATCCGCCTCTTTCAAAGACCGGGCCAGAGCCAGTCCCACCATGCCTGCGCCAACAATTGCGATGTCCGCCTGATACATATTTTAAGTCCTGTATTATTTGGATTTACTGTCCAAAACCCATGGTCTGACGAACAAACTTTTGCGACAGTCCGTCGCAAAACTCCATTGCCAGTAAGCCGGCATTCCGCCCTGCCACCAGCGGTGCATACCGATTGGAGAACAGTCTTACCAGACCATCCGTTAAACCGATGGTAGTCGCTTTATCCTTCACTCTGCTTTGCCGGTATTGGTTTAACACCGCAAAAGCCCCCGGGTCCGCTGCACTTTCCAGAATATCGGCCAATGCCAGTACATCTCTGAGCCCGAGGTTAAAGCCCTGCCCTGCAATGGGATGTAACGCCTGTGCACCATTGCCAACCACCACGCAGCGATGGCCGGTAAATTCGCGGATCTGATTTAACACCAACGGGTAACTGTGACGGCTGCCCACCTTGTTAATCACGCCATGACGGTAGCCGATTTGCTGCTGCAACCGGCTGATAAATTGCGCCTGTGGCCACGCCAGAGCGGCTTCTGCCTCGTCGTGGCTTAACGTCCAGACTAACGAGTAACAGTTAGCGTAATCACTGCTGTCATCTTCAGCAAAGGGCAGCAGGGCCAGTGGTCCGTTTGGTGTAAAGCGTTCGTGGGCCCAGCCGTTATGCGGCTCACTTAATTGCACGTTAGCAATAAGCGCAGACTGGCCGTAGTCTTCGCTGCTACGTTTGAAATTGAGTTTATCCGCCAGCTCAGAGCGCCCGCCATCAGCCAGCACTAATAAACCGGCGGTTAACGTGCTGCCATTGCTGAGCTGTAGCTCAATGCTATCGGCAGAATGGTTAACTTCATCAACCGTTACACCTTCCAGCACGCTGAGATCTGGTAACCCGACGGGAAAAAGTTGCTGGCCAAGTGCCTGAATTCCCACTACCTGGCCAAAACTTGGTAACTGATAATCGCTGGCGTGCAGGCGGGTCTGACCAATAAACCCCTGATCGGAAACCAGTATATGTTCGATGGGCGTAGCGAAGGCTTTTTTCAGATCGACGCCCAGCGCTGTTAGCGCTTGTTCGGTGCGTTTTGCCAGAGCGATTACCCTGGCATCAAATCCCGGATGGCTGTGCGGATCCCGGCTAAACTGGTTAGCGTCGATCAAAGTAACACTGTGGCAGCCCTGCCTGACCAGCAAACGCGCCAACGCAGAACCCACGGCTCCGCCACCCACAATAACAATGTCTGACTGGTTATTCTTTGCCACTGACTGTGTTTAATCCTTCTACGGGCAATCAGCCCTCGGCCATTAAGGCTTCAATCTCTGCAATGGTTTTCGGCACATCACCGGTTAACATCTGGTAACCCTCACCGGTAATAACGATATTATCTTCAATTCGGATCCCTATGCCGCGATACGGCTCGGGAATATCGTCTTCAACCGGAATATACACACCCGGCTCAACGGTAATAACCATACCGTCAGCCACCGGTCTTGGCTGGCCGTCAAGCAGGTAATCGCCGACATCATGGACGTCGAGGCCAAGATAATGCCCCAGACCATGCATAAAGAAACGCCGCCAGCTTTTATTGGCCAACGCCTGTTCCGGACTTTCTTTCAATAAGCCTAATTCGCACAAACCACGGCAAATAACCTCAATGACCACTTCCGTCACGGCCGGCAATGTTACCCCGGCTTTCAGTTGCGCCAGAGCGGCCAGTTGCGCATCGAGCACCAGCTGATATACCCTGGCCTGCTCCGCAGTAAATTTACCGTTAACCGGAAACGTACGGGTGATATCGGCAGCATAACCGTGCAATTCGGCTCCTGCATCGATCAGGATCAAGGAACCATCAGCTATTTGCTGGTTATTTTCTGTGTAATGCAGAATACAGGCGTTTTCGCCGCCCCCCACTATGGTGCCGTAAGCGGGTTGCCGGGCACCGGCCATGGCAAACTCATGGTGCAACTCGGCTTCAAGCTGATATTCGTAACAGCCAGGCGAGGCAAACTGCATAGCCCGGCGGTGAGCCCGGGCCGATATTTCAGCGGCCTGACTCATAACGGCAATTTCTTCGCGCGATTTAAGTAACCGCATTTCGTGAATTAACGGCCGGCAATCCATCAGCGCAGTAGGCGCTAAGTTTTGTTTCGGCGTTTTACGCAGGGTATCGAGTACGGCAAATACCGCCTCATCGGCAAAAGTAAATTCACCCTGCGGGAAAAAAACCTGCTGATGGCCTTCGAGCCATTCGGTCAGCACCTCAGGCAAAACCTCGGTGGGATAAGCTTCATCCAGTTTGAACGATTCCAGCGCCTGCTCCGGGCCCAGCCGCTTGCCGTGCCAGATTTCGAGCTGCGGATCTTTAGCCTGACATACCAGAGCCCGATAATCCCCAGCGTAACGCTCGTGGTTAGAGAGCAGCAACCAGGCGTCGGGCTCATTAAAGCCGGTCAGATACCAGAAATCGCTGTTTTGTCGAAATACAAATTCGGTGTCACGGCTGCGGGTAACCAGTTGCGCTGCCGGCAGCACCAACACGCTCGACGGCGGTAACTGACGCAGCAGGCGGGTTTGGCGCTGGCGAAATTGTTTTACCGTAACCATTAATGTACAGAAGGTGTGTCTTGTTGGTCGTCGAGCAGTGACTGACCCAATTCGTTAAAACACAGCAGTGCAGAAATGCGCACGTATTCCACCACTTCGTGCAGAGCCTGCTCTGACTCTTCGTCATCATTCATGGGTTCTTCCATGCGGGCGATATCTGAGAAGTCCTGCAAAGCTTCGCGAACGTCATCGGAGCAATTACTGAGCTTTTGCTGATACAAACCAAATCCGGCCATAAAACCCTGAACCCAGTTGATCAGTGCCAGACCGCGGTCGTTAATAGGCTGATTATCATCTGGCAGCATGAGGCGTAAAGCAAACTGACCATCTACCAGTTGCTGACAGGTTTCATTAAACAGATTTTGTAATTGAGAGACCACAGTAGAGGCCAGCGGCTGCCCCTGATTCATGGTGTCCTGCATTACCACCAGCCATTGCTGCTCACTCAGTGACATGCCGCCACACAACATGCCGCACATCATGCCATGGATTTCAGCGCCATCCACAACCATCTCGTTATCGGCAAGGCATTGGGTTAAAGAATCGAATTCAGTGGACATAGGGTATTCCATAAACAATTTGTCCAATGCTAACAAATGCACTGGTTTAAATCCAAAACTCCCGCTCATATAAAAGCCGGTCGGATTAAATAAGCAGCTAAGCGGGTACAAAGTAAGCATTTGAATATCATATGACGTATCGTGTCTGGCAGTTCCGGGCTGATTCTACTATGATCACCGTTCGCAAGTTATTCATCACAGACTTGCATAGCGACGCAGAGGGCGTAAACTTACTCCCTTGAATTCGCTAACAACAATGTCTCCTGGGGTGTTTGCCAGTCTATTCATGTCCCTGGCCGATGCTATTTACCAAGGAAGTTGACTTGTTACTATTGAGCAAGCTCGGCTCGTACCGAGAAGCCTACGGTGATAATGATGCTTCCGCCCTGAACTTTTCGGTTCTAGGGCGAACAATAGACAGCGGCACTTTGGGAGACGCCATTTATCGACGGAATTAATAATGGCAATAATAAACTTTGGATCGGTAAATATTGACCATGTCTACCAGGTCGACCGTTTCGTGCAACCCGGCGAAACTATCGCATCGACCAACTACCAGCAATTACTCGGCGGCAAAGGTGCCAACCAGTCTATCGCTTTGGCAGCAGCTGGCGCAGAAGTTCGCCATGTCGGCAAGGTAAACCAGTCAGACAGCTCATTTAAGCAAACGCTGATCAAGCATGGCATCGACTGCCAGTTTTTACAGTGTGTCGAGGCACCTTCCGGCCACGCAATTATTCAGGTTACCCCCTCGGGCGAAAACGCTATTGTACTGTTTGGCGGTACCAATCAGGAAATCGGCAGCAAAGAGATCATGCATGCGCTGGATAAAGCCCGGCCATCTGACTGGGTATTAACGCAGAATGAAACCAGCGGCCTGGCCGAAACGCTTCAGCAAGCCAAACAAAAGCACATTAAAGTGGCTTTTAATCCGGCGCCTATGAGTGAGTCGGTAAAGTCTTTGCCCCACGAGTGCATTGATCTGCTGATCGTCAACGAAGTAGAAGCGGCCGAGCTCTCCGGCGAGCAGGAACTCGACGCCATCATTGAACACTATAAAACCCAGTGGTCACATGCTGAGGTTATTATTACACTGGGTAAAGCCGGTGTGATTATGCTTAAGAATCAACAAACCATTCAGGTCGACGCTTTTGTAGTGGATGCAGTAGATACCACCGCAGCCGGCGATACCTTTATAGGCTATTTTTTAGCGGCTTATAGTCAGCATGCGGATGCCCGTCAGGCATTAAAACGCGCCTGCGCGGCATCGGCCATTTCCGTTACCCGGGCTGGCGCAGCTCAGTCGATCCCCGAGGCCAAAGAAGTGGATCGCTTTTTAGCGAAACACAACGGCTAAACGGCAGAGTAAAAAGCATTAATTGAGAATACTATGACGCACAAAATTATTATCGACACGGATCCGGGCATCGATGATGCTATGGCGATCTTTTTTGCCTTTCAGTCACCTGAAATAGAAGTACTTGGCCTGACTACCGTGTATGGCAACATTCCGGTTAGCATGTCGGCGCGCAACGCACTCACATTATGTGATATCGCCGGCCGCCAGGACGTACCGGTTACTAAAGGTGTGGCGCTACCCTGGGTAGGCCCCGAGTCTGACTACGCGCACTTTGTGCACGGCGACGACGGCTTCGGTAACATCGATTACCCGCCTTCAACCCGCGAGGTTGACCCTCGTAGCTCGGCCGAATTCATTGTTGAAATGGCCCGCAAGCACCCTGGCGAGATTACCCTGGTAGCAATTGGTCCGTTAGGCAATATTGCCCTGGCGTTGCGCCTGGAACCTGAATTACCAAAACTGGTAAAAGGGATCAGCATTATGGGTGGTGCCGCTTTTGTTCCCGGTAATGTTACTCCGGTAGCTGAAGCTAACATCTGGAACGACGCCCACGCCGCTGACATTGTTTTTTCAGCCGACTGGGAAGTTAAAATGTTTGGTCTGGACGTTACCCTGTTTGCCCCAACCGACCCGAAATTTGTGGATATTCTGGCGGAGAAAAATCCGGTAATGGGTGGCTTTATGCAAAAAGCCTCACAATTCTACATTGATTTTTACTCGCAAAATCGCGATGAAAAAGTGTGCTTCTTCCACGACGCCTTCCCTATTGCGCATTTAGTGAAGCCGGAACTGTTTGAGTTTACCCGTGGCAACATTCGCGTATCCACCGACGAATTAAACCGCGGCCAGACAGTGGTAGCAGAGCCAGGCACCACCGCCAGCCCGCTATGGACCGAAGCAAAATTTGTGCAAGCCGCCACCGGCGTCAAGCACGACGAGCTTTTCCAGCTGTTTATCGACACTTACGCTCTGTAAAGTATTAAGCCCTGCCACCTGGCAGGGCATTTTATTCCGCCTATGACCAACACCAAGCCACAATCCCGCCGGGCACTGCGCCAATCACTGCGCGCTAAGCGCAATGCCTTAAGCGCTGGCCAGCAAAGTGAAGCAGCTCGTTTACTCAGTGAGCAGATTCAGTCGATTATTACCCGGCCGAATAGCACCGTAGCGGGGTATCTGGCTAACGACGGTGAAATTGATTTAACATCCACCATAAAAGCTTGCCAGCAAAACGGTGTAGTTACGCTTCCAGTTTTACACCCGTTTACCGGTAAGCATCTGCTGTTTCAGACCTTTACTGAACAGACAGAAATGACCTTAAATCGCTTCGGGATAAGCGAACCGGCCCTAAATAGCACGGCAATCCGTTTGCTAAACCAACATCATCTACTGCTAATGCCATTAGTTGGATTTGATGCTCAGGGTAATCGTTTGGGTATGGGCGGCGGCTTTTACGATCGCACTCTGGCCAATATTAACACCCTGGATAACCGACCTACCCTGGTTGGCGTTGCCCACGATTGCCAGCAGGTTGATGAATTACCCATTGAGCCCTGGGATGTGCCATTGGATCTTATCGTTACCCCAACGCAAATCATCTCCACCCGCTGATCCAGCTTATACGCTCTTCATTTCCTGCCGTGATATTCAGTTTTTAACGCCGGCGGATCCTATAATTCCCTATGCGAAGTGAGGTAAATTCGGCTAAAATACCGCCTCTTTTTTTCAGCGGGTATTAGCATGGATCAGAACGCGAAAAAGCAGGCGGTTGGCCGCGCTGCAATTAAATATGTTGAGCCAGACACCATTATTGGCGTTGGTACGGGCTCTACCGTTAACTATTTCATCGACGCACTGGCCGATATTAAACATCAGATTGCTGGTGCAGTATCAAGCTCGGTCGCTTCCACTGAGCGCTTAAAAGCGCTGGGCATAGACGTATTTGAACTCAATGAAGTCGACAGCCTGTCTATTTATGTTGATGGCGCTGATGAAGTTACCGAACACAAGCACATGATCAAAGGTGGTGGCGCGGCACTAACTCAGGAAAAAATCGTTTCTGCAGTCGCTAAAACCTTTGTGTGTATCGTGGATAACAGCAAAGAAGTAGGCGTGCTGGGTAAGTTTCCCTTACCGGTAGAAGTGATCCCCATGGCACGTTCTTATGTGGCCCGCGAACTGGTAAAGCTGGGCGGCGATCCGGTTTACCGCGACGGTGTGGTCACTGATAACGGCAACGTGATCCTGGACGTGCACAACCTGGAAATCCTTAACCCGGTAGAGTTAGAAAAAGCCATTAATAATATCCCTGGAGTGGTAACTAACGGGATCTTTGCTTTACGTGGCGCTGATATTGTGCTGGTTGCTACCGACGAAGGTGTAGTAACACGGTAATAAATCCATCAGACACTACTGGATAAGCCCTGGCAAAACCGCCGGGGCCAGACATGGCTAAAAACGACCAATTCGTTCCTAGATATTCCAAAGTGATGCAACAAAGCGCTTTGTTCTACCCGGGAGTTTATGGTACTTTACCCGTATAGACGTCCAGATGTCTCAAAAAATTCCCTGACTGAGAGCGATGTAATGAGCAAATTTTCACTATCAAAAGATAAAATTAAGATCTTGCTGCTGGAAGGTGTGCACAAAAGTGCCCTGGAAACCCTGCAGTCTAATGGTTATACCAACATCGAGTATTTAAAAACCTCGTTACCGGAAGATGAACTCATCGAAAAGATGAAAGACGTTCATTTTGTGGGAATTCGCTCTCGTACTCATATTACCGAGGCTGTGGTTGAAGCGGCCAGCAAACTGGTAGCGGTAGGCTGCTTTTGTATCGGTACTAACCAGGTAGACCTGAAAGCTACCCAGGCCCGCGGTATTCCGGTATTTAACGCACCGTTCTCGAACACCCGCTCGGTAGCAGAGCTGGTGCTGGGTCAGTTGATCCTGTTACTGCGTCGGGTGCCTCAGAAAAATGCTCAGGCGCATCGTGGCGGCTGGGACAAGAGTGCAGAAGGCTCTTATGAAGCCCGTGGTAAAACACTCGGTATCATCGGTTACGGCCACATCGGTACCCAGCTGTCTATTCTGGCTGAGCACCTTGGCATGCGTGTGCGCTTCTTCGATATTGAAGACAAACTGGTGCTAGGTAATTCCGAACAGGTTAAATCAATGGATGACCTGCTTGCCATGTCAGACGTAGTCTCTCTGCACGTACCGGAAACCCCGCAAACCAAAAATATGATTGGTCAGGCGCAACTGGCTAAAATGAAAAAAGGCGGTATTTTAATTAACGCCTCACGCGGTACCGTGGTCGACATCGACGCGTTAACTGAAGCACTGGCCTCCGGTCACATTGGTGGCGCTGCTATCGATGTATTCCCGGTTGAGCCTAAGTCAAACAATGAAGAATTTGAATCACCACTGCGTCAGTTCGACAATGTTATCCTTACTCCACACGTGGGCGGCAGCACCCAGGAAGCACAGCAAAACATCGGCATCGAAGTGGCTGGCAAACTGGCTAAGTACAGCGATAACGGCTCTACTCTGTCTGCGGTTAACTTCCCGGAAGTATCGCTGCCAGAAAACGTGAAGCGCTCTCGCTTGCTGCATATCCACGAAAACCGCCCTGGCGTATTAACCCAAATCAACCAGGCATTTGCAGCCAAAGGCATCAACATTGAAGCCCAGTACCTGCAAACCAACGCCGACATTGGTTACGTGGTTATCGACGTGGAAGCCGACAAAGCCGAAGACGCTCTGTCAGAATTAATGCAAATCAACGGTACTATCAAAACCCGCGTACTGCACTAATCAGACTTAACCAAATAGCTTATCCAAAAGGCTGTCTTCATTAAGACGGCCTTTTTTATGGGTAATGCAACGGCATCAAAACCGACTGTCGTACCGCTCAGGAGATCCCCGCTCAAACGCATGCGGGGATGACGAAGGAAGAGCATGCGGGGATGACGGTCGTTGCAACATGCGCGGATGACGGGAGTTTTTAGCATAGCTAAAAGGGCTTACAAGGTTGTTTAACATGAATTAAAACAGCCACAATAACTCCGTCTTCCCGGAATTTGTGCAGCAAATATCCGGGATCTCCCTATAAAGCTCAAGTTTATCACCGCAGTCAATTCGACCGCTCTTAACCTGTTCGGTTATTGCGAACTATTGATAAACAAAAAGCTTCAGGTAATCCGTAGGCTTGTCACGGACGACGAGCCAGGGGCAGCGCGGGCAGGACGCCCGCTCTGCTCGTTAGGTTTGCCCTTTTTGTTTCTCAATAGGCTTTTTCGCAATTTAGAACTGAGCGACGCTGTTATGAAGAGCCTAAGGGGTGGCCTCACTGCCACCCCTGGTCGTCGTCGGCGACCCGACAAAATGTGGATATAACCTTAGCTTTTTATAAGGATGTATCGGATGAGTCAACCTGCTCAGGAGATCCCCGCTCAAAAGCATGCGGGGATGACGAAGGAGGTGAATGCGGGGATGACGAAGGAGGTGAATGCGAAGATGACATAGGAGGTGCATGCAGGGATGACCGAAATTTTTAGCCGCGTATTGATACCCTTTCTTACACAAACAACAAAGGCTGTCTTTAAAACAGCCTTAGCAATTAAACTCAACGGTAGAGTCGAATGAGCCCTATGCTTAAAAGAAGTTGTAAACCAGGGTAACCGCAGTTTCGGTATCCAGTTTTTCAACGCCTTCCGCAACATTGCTGTTGTGGTCCAGACGTAAAGAGACCTTCATTGATAAAGAGCCGCTGATAGTTGCAGTTAACGCTGACTCGGCACGTGATTTGGTGTTTTCAGAACCCACCTCGGTACTCGCTGTTTGGGTAAACTTAGCCGTATCAGAGATAAACCATTTAAACGCTGCTGAGCCACGAACAATGAAACTGTCATTGTCTACACCAGCTTGTGTTTCAGCCCACGAGTAACCCGGACCGACACTGTATTCAAAAGCCGTCTTTTCCGTTTCCCACATCTTTTGTGACCAACCGCCGGCCAGTGTTGCCTGGTAGGCGAAGTTACTGAAACGGTCATCTTCATACGAGGAGAACACAAATAAACGGTGATCGGGATTTTCTAACTTGTAGTTACCCTGTGCCGAGGCGAAGAATTTCTGTGCCGATGTTCGTTCTACTTCTTCACCATCCTGAATAACCGTTTCCTCTTTATAGAGGCCTTTGATTTGATAATCGTTACTCCAGTTTTCAAGCTCTTGCTGAGCGGTAATACCGGCTGTGGCAGAAGTGGTTTCGGTGTTACCAGTGGTAACTATCAGACCGAACTCACCATCCATTGTAAATGGCTTTGGTTCATCCTGAGCAATAGCGCTGGCAGCAACGCAGGTACCGGCGATGGCAAGTAGTAGTTTTTTCATGCGGGGGGTTCCTAAATCAATTCAAATCCTGTTCGCCAAGTCTGAGGGGAGAAGACTCGCTCAATGGCTGGAAACCGCTATATTAAAGCATCTCAGAGCAAAATCAATTCATCACGAGGACTAAATTCAGAAAAAACGGTAGACAATAGTCACGGCAGTTTCGGTGTTTAATGACTGCGCATTATTCACCGGGCTGGTGTTATGTTGCATGATGAATGAGAATTTTAGCGCCAGTGATTCAAATAAATTAGCGCTCAAGGATGTCTCGGTACGCGACTTGATGTTTTCATCACCCGCTTCCATCGAGACAAACTGACGAAGTTTAGCCCCGGTTGGCCAGATGTAGTGATATTCTGCCGACGCCCGGACAATAAAGCCATCAACCTGATCGGCACGCTCGCCGCTATCGAATTTAGCAAAGGCATAACCCGGCCCTACACTATAGCGAAAGTCGCTGATTTCGTTTTGCCACATAAGTTGTGACCAACCGGCTGCAATGGATGAGCGGTAGTCATAACCGTTAAAGCGATCATCTTCATAATCGCCGTAAACGAATAAACGGCGGTTTTGCTGTGCCAGTTTGTAGTCTGATTGGGCGTAGGTATACAGTCGCTGTGCAGTGGTTTGATTGACCAAACTGTCGTCCACAGTTACTTCGGTTTCCTTATACAGGAACTCTACCCAGTAGTTATTCGAGAAGCGTTTGGTTTCGTGCTCGGATTTAAGACTGCTTTTAATTGAGGTCGCGTTGGTATTCCCCGAGGCAAATATCACCCCAAGTTCACCGTCGAGCGTAAACTTATCTTTTTGATCTTCGTCGTACTCGACGAAGTCGGCATGATACAACGTACTGATCAAATCTTTATCAGCGCCGGATGCCGACATACAGAACAGCGCCAGAACAAATGGCGCTGCCTTCGCTAAAAATTGGTGTAACATGGAAGCAGTTTTTATGTTTTGTTTTTATTGCCTAAGGAGCGCTTACAAAACAGACACTGCAACCTTATTCGTTTCTTTTTGGGCGAACAGTATAGCGTTTTGTAACACTTCATCGTCTAGCGGCAACAACCGCACCATGTCGGGTGATATGACATCCAACTCCGGATACCGTTCCCGCTGATAATGAGCCGTTGACAGCCTTATAGCACAGGTTAACAAAGACACGTCTAAGTCGCTAGCCAATTTCACCCGATTGTGGGCAAATTTAACCGGATAAAACAACGGCATAGGCAGCTTCCACTGTTCCATAATTGAACCACTGCATTCAGTGAATAATAGTCCGAAGTGAGCCACCTGACGATCCCAAGGCGTACCTGGTGAATCATCTTTCGCATACTGTTGATATTTCTCAGGTTCACACTTGGCAATCACCAGTTCACTGAGGTTTTGCAAAATCCCCATTACAAAAAACCGGTCGCTGCCACGCACGTTCATGTCTTTGGCGAGATATTTCGCCAGCATTCCGGTAAATACCGACTGCTCCCAGTGTTTATCAACAATCAGGCACTGGTTGTCAAAATGCTTAAAGGCGATATTCGCCGTTTCGGCGAGCACCAGGTTATACAACGCCTCTCCACCAATAACGCTAACCGCTTTGGTGATGGATTCTATTTGCGAAGGGAAGCGGAACAGTGCACTGTTAGCCAGACGAAGTAATTTAGCGGTAAGTGAAGGATCGATGCTGATGAGCGCGGCGATGTCGTCCATATCTGAGCGCGGATCGTCCAGCACATTACGTAACCGTAAACAGATGTCCGGTAACGTAAAGGATTGCGTTGCGTATTCAATAAATTGATTCATTACCCTGTGACCTTTCCTCGATCATAAATTAAGTATATCAGAGCGTTAAAACCTCGCTGCGTTATTTGTCAGGCTCACCACCAAACAAATCCTGTTGCAACGGCTGCGTATCGGATTGGTTATTTGATTGTGACTTACGGCGTTGATAATAGCGCTTACGCCGCTTACAAGCGTCGAGTATTACGCGTCGCGTGCCGTCATCGATCTGTAACCAGTACAGCCGCTCTTCGCGGGAGCGAAAACAGCCCTGGCAATACCCTTTAGGGCCGCTTTGACAAACGCCAATACACGGACTTGGAATAGTAAAAAACTCAAGCTGAGCTGGCTGCTTGTCGTCTGCCATGGTTACAGAATTTAATAATCAATATTATTAGCTTAGCACGCCTTCGGTGGCGTAAAGTATAGTTTTTAATCAGTCAGTGTATATTCAATGGTAGAGACCACGCGCACCTGTTTAATGTGAGGGTGCTGGCTATCTCTTTCAAAAATTGAAAACTGCCCCTGATTCGCCCGTTTGATCTTACCCAGTTGACTGTTGGAATCATCGGCAAACTTCTCTGCCACTTCCCGGGCGTTGATAGTTGCTTCCTCTATCATTTCCGGTTTCACTTCATTTAAGCGGGTAAAAATGAACTCCGTGCGGGCATTATAGTTCTCGGTACTCAATGCCACGCCCTGCCCGAGCAAATCAGATAAGTTTTGCTGCACACTGCGTACTTTCATCACATCCGCAGAATATACGGTAACGGTTTGCGTGCCGCTGTAACGAAACTTTACGCCATTATTGCTGCCGTACCGCTGGGCCAGCTTGTCAGTTACTTCAGGTAGCCCTACAGTAATCTCCTCAGGCTCTATGCCCTGTAGTATAAGATAAGCTTTTACCTTCTCGCTATTAGCCGACATAGTGTTGTATAACGACGTTAGGTCATTACCGGCTTCTACGAACTGGAGTGGCCAAATCACTTTATCAGCAACATACTCGCGCTCTGACAAGCCTTTTACCACCACCGAACGCTCCCACTGCCTAGCTTCGATTAACGCATTCCCGCCCAGGCCTCCAAGCGCTGCTGCACCGAAGAAGATACCCAGAGCCAATATTCCGGCAGCACCTTTATCCATGTTATGTCCTTTTGATTATGATTGATTATGCCACTCACTATAAATAAACATTATGGCAAAATCAGGTCGTTCCAGCGATAAAACAGGGATATATCCACATCCTGTCATGCCGGAAGCCGCTTGCGGCTTTCCGGTATCTCCTTGCATGGCATTTTGCCGTTAAGACAACAATCGAAAAATACTGTTAGCGTGAGACAGGCTGCTTGGGAGATCCCCGCTCAAAAGCTTGCGGGGATGACGGGCTTAATTTAGCCCGGTGATGATTATTTTACCCTGTCATGCCGGAAGCCGCTTGCGGCTTTCCGGTATCTCCTTGCATGGCATTTTGCTGTTAAAACAACTACAGAAAATAGTAGCAGCGTTAGTCAGCCTGCTCAGGAGATCCCCGCTCAAAAGCATGCGGGGATGACGAGGGAGGAGCGTGCGGGGATGACGAGGGAGGAGCATGCGGGGATGACGGGGGAGGTGCATGCGGGCATGACTAAGGGGGCATCATGGGGGAGTAACGAAGAACTGCGGCCTCCCCTCATCCCGTCATGCCGGAAGCCGCTTGCGGCTATCCGGTATCTCCTTACATAGCAATGGGCTGTTAATACAACTACAGAAAATAGTAGCAGCGTTAGTCAGCCTGCTCAGGAGATCCCCGCTCAAAAGCATGCGGGGATGACGAGGGAGGAGCGT
>MDTF01011274.1_pt1 | contig 49667 bp, 41 predicted proteins | sample 811191 | NCBI WGS metagenome assembly MDTF01 (sample SAMN05326649, study PRJNA326480) | marine metagenome | isolation source: seawater | place: Southern Ocean | collected 2011 | reverse complement strand
TTCGGAAAAGGATTGGTTCAAAAGCCATTCTCATTACCTGATGGTTCCGTAATTCGATTAACAGTTTCTAGATACTACACTCCAAGTGGAAGAAGCATCCAAAAACCATATGATGAAGGAATGGAAGCTTATTACAACGATTTAAATGAGCGATATAAACACGGAGAATATTCGAACAAAGACAGTATTCAATTCCCTGATTCATTAAAATACACAACCAAAGTTGAAGGCAGAACTGTTTATGGTGGCGGTGGAATTATGCCAGATATTTTTATTCCGCTAGACACAACTCGTGGATCTACATACTACGGTAAATTAGTAAGAAAAGGTCACCTCAACAACTTTGCTTTAACCTACGTGGATAACCACCGCGATGAGTTAACAAATAATTATACAAACATTGCTGATTTTATAGCCAACTTTGACCAAGACGGAACAGTCTATAATGAGTTGATTGAATTTGCAGAGAATGAAGGTCTTGAAAAAGACGAAGAAGGATTAGAAAAATCTGAAGATTTAATCGAAATCAACTTGAGAGCCTTAATAGCAAGAGGTATTTATGGATCAGGTGCTTTTTACCAAGTAACCAATTCTGAAGACGAAGCATTTGAGACAGCTATTAAGGCTATTGAAGATAAAGAGACATTTAAAAAGTATAAAATCAACGATAAATAATTAATCTCATTAAATTTGAGACTTCGAAAAAAAAGAAAGTTACCATGAATGAAACTATGAAAGGAAACTTACAACTTGGATTATTGGTTGTAATTGCTGCTACCGTAATTTACGGAACATTTATTAAAGAAGATTTACCTGCAAGAAGTGGTAGAGTTGCTCAACAAGCAGCACCGGCTCCACAGGGTCAACCTAATTTAAATGCGGTTAATAACCCAAACAACTTCCAACAACCGTCTCAACCAATCCAACAAGCTCCACCAAAACCAACTAACCCACCAACAACGGTACAGTTTGCTGAAATGAATCACAGTTTCGGTACAATTGATCAAGATACTGAAAACGAAAAGGTTTTTACCTTTACAAATACAGGTAGCAAACCTCTAATTATTGAAAACGCTGTAGGTTCTTGTGGCTGTACAGTTCCTGAATATCCAAAAGAGCCAATCGCTCCAGGATCAACGGGTGAAATTAGAGTGGTTTACAAACCTGGAAAACAACAAGGAAAACAAACTAAAACGGTTACCATTACAGCTAACACTGAGCCAAGAGAAACGCGTTTAGCGATTTCTGCTGATGTTCAGGTTCCATCTTAATCCGTTTAAGGTTTTATCAAATAAAAATCCCCGCTTGAACATTCAAACGGGGATTTTTTATGGATTCTATTTTACTTTTATTATTCTACCCACTCGGTAACTAAACGTCTTTCCATACGCTCTGTTTTCTTAGGCCATTCAATTGATGGATAGCCAATATAAAACAATCCCAAGCATTGATCTTTTTCTCCGATACCAAGATAGTCTTTCATCTCTTGCGTGTAAGTTAATCCTCCACTACCCCAATATGCTGCTAATCCGTATGCGCTAGCTGTTAAATACATATTCTGTACGGCAGCGCTTACGGAAGCTATTTCTTCAACCTCAGGCAAAGATTCCTTTTCATCGCGTTTCATGATGATCGCAATTACTGCTGACGCCTTTAGTGGACGCTCTTTCATCTTGCGGTATTTAGGTGCCTTAAATTTATCTTCAGGAGTGATTTGCTTATACGTTTCTCCGTGCCATTCAGCAAAAGACTCTAACCCTTTTCCGTAAAACACTTTAAATCTCCAAGGTTGAGTAAGCTTGTGTGTTGGAGCCCATCTAGCATTTTCCAACATCACTTCAATCAATTCCTTTTGAACCTTTCTCTCACTGAAAAACTCAGGTGCTATTGTTCTTCTGGTGCGGATGCACTCATTTATTTCACTTACGTTAAATCGCATAATTCTTTTTATTGATTACGAAATCGTGTAACTTCAAACGTGGAGCAAATTTCGTGATTAAAGTGACAATAATCATACTTAGATAATATTAATGTCATGATTTGAGCAAATCAAGCTCCATAGATTTGTTCTATCCCTAAACAACTAAATGTCATGAAAAAATACAGTTTATCATTAATGGTTTTGGCACTGGCCATGTTCCCAACATTCTTGTTTGCACAAGTGCTAAAAGTATCACAATCCGACAGTAAAGTTGAAATTACTGGAACTTCATCTTTACATGATTGGACAGAAACCGTAGAGGACTTTTATGGCTCTGGAAATTTTTCTATTGAAAGTCAGAAAGTTCAAAAAGTTGAAAATGTAGTGTTAACCTTTAAAGTAGAGGGCATTAAAAGTGGTAAGTCTCTTATGGACAAAAACACTTACAATGCACTTAAAAGTGAAGATCACCCAACCATCACTTTTAAATCTGAAAGTAGCTCAATTTCGGGCAACACCATTAGCTTAAAAGGTAAGTTAAATGTTGCCGGCACTTCTAAAAGTGTAACTCTTAAAGGAACTTACCAAGTTGTAAACAACCAAGTAAAAGTAAAAGGTGAATTTACCATGGATATGACTCAATATAACGTTGAGCCTCCTACAGCCATGATGGGAACCATTACTACAGGTAAAGATGTAACTATAGTTTACGATGTTATTTTCAAATAATTCAACCTCAAAATCCAAAATCATGAAACTTAACGGAACATTAAAAGCTTTAGCCCTTACTGGGTTTGCTTTTGCTGCATTTCAATCTAATGCACAGGTGTTTAACACAGACATTCAATACATGCGTCCAGTTGGAAAAGAAGGACTAAATGTATATGAAACCAGTAAAGAAACTAATGTAAAATACGAAGGTCTTAAAGTAAGAGTTGGTGGCGATTTCGCACTTCAATTCCAAGGTTTAGACAACTCAAATGAGTATGGTACCTTAGTAGAACTAAGCCCTAACTTTACTCTTCCAACAGCCAACTTAAATTTAGATGTTCAATTGTATGATGGTGTTCGCATGCACTTGCGTACTTACCTTTCATCAAGACACCACACTGAAGCTTATGTAAAAGGTGGATACATCCAAATTGATAAACTAGATTTCATTCAAGAAGGCTTTTTATCAGGATTGATGGACATCACAACTATTAAAATTGGTATGAATGATATCAATTACGGTGATGCACACTTCCGTAGATCAGACAATGCTTCAACAATGTACAATCCGTTTGTAGGTAACTACTTGATGGATGCCTTTACAACTGAACCTTATGCAGAATTAACTTTCCAAAAAAGTAACTTCTTGTTAGTTGCTGGTGCTACAAATGGTAGACTGAATCAGTCTCCTACTCCTGGCGATGACGGTTTTGTTGCTTACGGTAAATTAGGATACGATAATCAGGTTAGCGAAGACATCAGATGGCGTTTAACTGGATCAATCTACAACAGTACTAACCAAGGTACTCGCGATTACCTTTACGGTGGCGACCGTGCTGGTGGTAGATATTATCACGTAATGGATGATACTGCTGGTAATGGTACTGATTTTGAACCTCGATTTAATCCAGGTTTCGCATATCAAACTGCTTTCCAAGTTAACCCATTTGTAAAATGGAAAGGATTAGAGTTCTTTGGTATCTACGAAATGACTATGGGTCGTCAAGGTTCGGCTACTACTGATGGGCAATACACTCAACTAGCAGGTGAATTACTTTATCGTATCGGACAAGCAGAGAAATTCTATTTGGGTGGCCGTTACAACACTGTATTTGGCGAAGCATTTGAAGATGCAGGTGAAACAACTATAAATCGCTTCAATGTAGGTGGCGGTTGGTTCATGACTAACAACATTATGGCTAAAATTGAGTATGTATACCAAAACTATGATGGTGATCCATACATCGGAAGTCGTTTTGAAAACGGAGAATTTAGCGGTGTAATGTTTGAAGCTGCTATCTCTTTCTAATTGAGGGTTTTAAAATTGTGTTTAGGAAGTTTGCCCCGGTTTATCCGGGGCTTTTTTATGCTTGTTTGTTTAGAAAATCAACCAATTTTTGAACTGCTAATCCACGGTGACTGATTGCATTCTTCACGCTCATATCTAACTCTGCAAAAGTTTTAGAATAGCCTTCAGGAATAAAAATAGGATCATATCCAAAACCCTTGTCACCCTGTTTTTCAGTAGTGATGGTTCCTTTACAAATACCTTCAAACTGATGTTGTTTACCATCTAGATTAAGGGTTACAACCGTTCTGAACTGAGCATTTCTGTTCGAATTACCTTCTAACTCAGAAAGGAGCTTTTCCATATTTGCTTCTGAATTCCCATGTTCACCAGCATATCTAGCTGAATAAACTCCAGGAGCTCCGTTAAGTGCTTCAACTTCTAAACCTGTATCATCAGCAAAGCAATCCAAGCCAGTATGTTCGGTAATAAAATCGGCTTTTTGAGCTGAGTTCTCCTCCAAGGTTTCATGATCTTCTGGGATCTCGCCTTCAAAATTCACAGCTTTTAAACTCTTCACTTCGATCGATGGCAAAGCCTTTTGAACTTCTTCTAATTTATGTGCATTGTTGGTGGCGAAAACGATTGCTCTCATTCTGCTGCTTGATAAAATTGGTGAATCATTTCAACTACTTTCAATCCTTCTTCTCCAGTAGTCATAATTTCTTCTCGTCCGTTTAGTGCTTCAATTACATTGTTAATTACCCGATCGTGATTACTCATTGAACCTTGATAATAACCGTAATTATTAGCTGGACTACTTGCTGGAAGGTGTTTTATATCAAAACCATTGGTTTCCTGATAATCAATCGTATTTAGGTACTTTCCACCAATTTTAATGGTTGCATTTTCAGCAAAAACAGTGATAGAACCTTCCATGTTTTGATTGAATGCACAGGTGGTGAAATTGAGATTTCCCATTCCTCCTTCTTTCAAATGAAAAGTGAAAGTGCCAGTATCTTCAATCTCAGTAAGTTGTTGATGTCCGAAGTTGGCAATTCTACCTCTCACTTCGTCAATATCACCAAACAAATAAAACAGAATATCTACAAAGTGACTAAACTGCGTGTACAAAACACCTCCGTCCAAGGCTTTTTTACCTTTCCAAGCTGAGTTCTGGTAATACGCATCGTTGCGATTCCAAAAACAATTGAGAGATACAAAGTAAACTTGTCCAAGTTTTTTGGCATCAATCAATTCCTTAACTGCCTGTACAGGCGGATTGTATCTGTTTTGCTTTACAACGTATAGTTTACGATCAACCTCATTGGCTATTTGAACCATGCGTTGTGCATCGACTAAATCAATGGCCATTGGTTTTTCAACCAATACATTTTTGCCTGCTTTTAAAGCCTGCTCAGCTAGTTCAGCGTGGGTTCCGTTAGGAGTACAAATGATTATGATTTGTATATCATCACAAGCCAAAAGCGCTTTGTAACTCAAAAAAGCTTCTACTTGATATTCTTCGGCTAAATCATGCATTTGCGATTTTTCGATATCGAAAATTCCGCGCACTACTCCACCCGGATGATCTACAATGTGTTTCAGATGACGGCCAGCAATATATCCGCATCCAACAATTCCAAATTGAATCAACATGCTACAAATATCGCATTATGCGGGTTTATTTCACTGTTCAAATCAGACGAATCGCTTAAACCTCTTCACGAAGGGCTGTTAATAATCTATAGAACCAACAAATCAAGATCAAGAACGTTAAACTTTACCTTTGTGTCATGATTAAACAACTCTGGAATAAAGTCCCTCCATTTTTAAAGAACCGTTATATCCTTACGGCTCTGGGATTTTTCTTTTGGATGCTGTTTTTCGATCAAAATGATCTCATCAGTCAGATCAAGCTGAAGAACCAACTTTACGAGTTGGAAAAGGACAAAGAATACTACAAAGAGCAAATTCAGGTAACTCAAGAAGAATTAGAAAACTTGTTGAACGACAACGAGAAATTAGAGCGATTTGCTCGCGAAAAATACCTCATGAAAAAGCCTGATGAGGACATCTTTGTGATTGTTTACGAAGATTAAGCTTAAATATATTCAAAAAGGTCAGCAATTACTTACTTTCGTATATCTAACACTCAGATTATGCGAAAGCCTTTGTTTGAAGATTTCAAAGCTATTTCTGCTGAGGAATGGCGAGACCAAATCGTAAAAGACTTAAAAGGAAAGCCTTACGAATCACTCATTAAGGAAACGCTAGAAGGAATTACTGTTAAACCAGATTACACATCAAGTGACTCTGCTGGAGTTGAAGGTGTGCCTGGAGAGCCTCCGTATTTTAGAGGATTAAAAAGAGAACCCGCTTCTTGGACGATTGTTGAAGCATACGCTGCCGAAACAAATAACAAAGAATTGCTTGAAGCACTTCAAGCTGGAGCTAATGGACTTTCTCTGCCGTTCACTTCTGCCGTTATTAATGATGGATTAAAAGGAGTTGAAGTTCCTTACATTCAGTTATTTTTCAATCATTCAGCTGATATTTCACTCGTAGTTGATTTCTTTAAATGGGTCGAATCTAAAGGATGGAATCCGTTGGAAATCTCAGGATCACTCGGTTTTGATCCACTCGGTGAAAGTGCTCTAAAAGGAGAATGGACAGATCCTTCTTCTGAAATGATTAATAGCTTGTTCAATTTGAGCAAACAGTATGACGCATTTCAAAAGCTTCGTTTCTTCAATGTTAGAGGAAACAACTATGCCGAAGCTGGTGCAAGTGCAAGTACTGAACTAGCCGTGGCTTTAGCACAAGCTCATGAATATTTATTGAGTGGTTTACGTGCTGGACTAGCAGTTGACGATATCACCCAACGCATTCAATTTACCTTTGGAGTTGGCACCGATTACTTCTTAGAAATCACCAAATTCAGAGTTGCCAGACGTTTGTGGGCTCAAATCGTGAAACAGTACGAACCAAAAGCATCTTGCTCGCAAGCAACATATATTGTAGCGCAAACCAACATACGCCAATATGCAGCTGCAGATGTATACACCAACATGATTCGTGCTACAACCATGAGCATGGCTGGTGGATTGGGTGGAGCTGATGCAGTTCACACATTGCCTTTTGATCATCATTACAGCGAGAAAAAATCATTCAACAAACGAATAGCTCGTAATGTCAACTTGATGTTGCAAGAAGAATCGTACTTGAATAGAGTTTTAGATCCATCAGGTGGCTCATACTTCTTGGATACAATGGCAGAAGATTTTGCTGATAAAACTTGGGCTTTCTTCCAAGAAATTGAATCGGCAGGTGGTTTTGTAAAAGCATTAGAAAGCAACATCATTCAAACCAAAATTGAAGCTGAAGCTGTACAAGAAGAATTGTTGTTGCAAGAAGGAAAACGCGTTATGGTTGGAGTTAATAAATTCCCCAATGCTAAAGATGACTTAGCAACTGCTCATTTCTCATCACCAGTTGATGGAAAAGCATTTAAAGCGTTGCAATTGAAACGCGTTTCTGAATCGTTTGAGAAAAAGTAAAAAATAGCTTAACCCACCAAGTTATGACTAGAAAAGATTTTACACAGATTTCATGGAAATCAGAAGGAGAAACCTCTAAACTCAGCGAGTGGGAAAAACAAGCTGAACTTTGGGAAACTCCTGAAAAAATTGAAGTTAAACCCGTTTACGGGAAACAAGATATTGAAGACGTTGAACACATCGGGTTTCAAGCGGGCATTGCTCCGTATTTGAGAGGTCCGTACTCAACGATGTATGCTGCACGTCCGTGGACGATCCGCCAGTATGCAGGATTCTCAACTGCTGAAGAATCAAATGCTTTTTACCGCAGAAACTTAGCTGCCGGGCAAAAAGGACTTTCAGTTGCATTCGATTTAGCAACACACAGAGGCTACGATTCAGATCACCCACGTGTTGTTGGTGATGTTGGTAAAGCTGGTGTAGCAATTGATTCTGTGGAAGACATGAAAATTTTGTTTGACCAAATTCCTTTGGATCAAATGTCGGTTTCCATGACAATGAACGGAGCGGTAATTCCAATCATGTCTTTCTACATCGTTGCTGCTGAAGAGCAAGGTGTTAAACCAGAACAACTTTCGGGTACCATTCAAAATGATATCCTGAAGGAATTCATGGTTCGTAATACGTACATCTATCCTCCAAAACCGAGTATGAAAATCATTGCCGACATTTTTGAGTACACTTCTCAAAACATGCCGCGTTTCAACTCGATTTCAATCTCTGGATACCACATGCAAGAAGCTGGCGCAACAGCTGATATTGAATTGGCTTACACCCTTTCTGATGGTTTAGAGTATGTGAGAACTGGGATTGCAGCAGGAATGGACATTGATACATTTGCTCCACGTTTGTCGTTCTTCTGGGCTATCGGGATGAACCATTTCATGGAAATCGCGAAGATGCGTGCTGGTAGATTGCTTTGGGCAAAAATGATCAAGCAGTTCAACCCGAAAAATACCAAATCGATGGCTCTGCGTACGCACTGTCAAACATCGGGTTGGAGTTTAACTGAGCAAGATCCATTCAACAACGTTGCTCGTACTTGCGTTGAGGCTATGGCTGCTGCATTGGGTGGAACTCAATCTTTACACACCAATTCATTGGATGAAGCAATCGCTCTTCCAACTGATTTCTCAGCACGAATTGCACGTAATACTCAAATCTATATTCAAGAAGAAACCAACATTACACGTGTGGTTGACCCTTGGGGAGGTTCTTATTACGTGGAGAAACTAACACAAGAATTAGTTGATCGTGCTTGGGAGTTGATTCAAGAAGTTGAAGAGTTAGGTGGAATGACCAAAGCCATTGAAAGCGGTGTTCCAAAAATGCGCATTGAAGAAGCTGCAGCTCGTAAACAAGCTCGCATCGACTCAGGAAGAGACATCATTGTTGGTGTAAATCAATTCCAAGTTGAAGAAGATAGTGATATCGAAATTTTAGAGGTTGATAACACCAAAGTACGTCAACAACAAATTGATCGCTTAAATCAGATAAAAGCCAGTAGAGATAGCGTTAAAGTTGAAGCTGCATTAAATGCGCTAGCTACAGCTGCTGCAACAGGCGAAGGAAATTTATTAGCTCTTGCGGTTGAAGCTGCACGTGAACGTGCTACTTTAGGTGAAATATCTGATGCGATGGAAAAAGCTTTCGGTCGTTATCAGGCAACAATAAAAAGCATTTCAGGCGTGTATTCAAGTGAAGCATCTAACGACTCTGACTTCGAAACAGCACTTTCATTAAGTGATGAATTTGCCAAATTAGAAGGTCGTAGACCACGTATTATGGTGGCTAAAATGGGACAAGATGGACACGATCGCGGTGCGAAAGTAATTGCTACATCATTTGCGGATATTGGTTTTGATGTGGATATTGGTCCATTGTTCCAAACTCCTGAAGAAGCAGCCAAGCAAGCTGTTGAAAATGATGTGCATGTTTTAGGTGTTTCATCATTGGCAGCTGGACATAAAACGTTGGTTCCTCAGGTAATTGCCGAACTGAAAAAATTAGGAAGAGAAGATATCGTTGTTGTTTGCGGTGGCGTTATCCCTCAACAAGACTATGATTATTTATACAACGCTGGCGTAGTAGGAGTTTTTGGTCCTGGAACTAAAATCTCTAAAGCTGCCATCGATATTTTATCATTATTGATAGAAGCATATCAAGTACATGGATAGTATTATCAGCTTTTTAGGCGGGTACGGTCACCTCATTTTTGTGGTGGCCGTTATCATTTCTGCACTAATTGTAAATCGCTTTTTGCGATTTGCTGTGCATCGTTACATTCAACATTCAAGTGATGAAATTAAAGTTGATGTAACAAGATATACCCTAATCAAAAACTCGATGAGTTTTATCGTTTTTGCTACTGCAGCAGGACTCATCATCTACTCCATTCCTACACTTAGAAACCTCAGCATTACCCTATTTGCAAGTGCAGGTATTTTCGCGGCTGTTTTGGGTTTGGCTTCTCAGCAAGCTTTCTCCAATATCATCAGCGGAATTTTTATTGTGATTTTTAAGCCATTTCGTGTTGGAGATATCATTGAAGTTGGTAATGCTCAGAAAGGTGTTGTTGAAGACATCACGTTAAGACACGTAATGATTCGAAATTTTGAAAACAGAAGAATCATTATCCCAAATAGCATTATCAGTTCTGAGACTATTATCAATAGTAGCATCAAGGAAGAATTAACGTGTGAATTCTGTGAATTTGGCATCAGTTACGACTCTGATATTGACAAAGCCATCGACATCATTCGCAATGAATGCGAAAATCATCCTAACTTAGTAGATGCTCGAACTGAAGAAGACAAATTGAACAATGTTCCAAGGGTAGTGGTTCGAGTAATACGATGGGATGAATCGTCTGTTGCTTTAAGAGCTTATACTTGGGCTAAAGATCCAGGATCAGCAAAAGCATTGCATTACGATTTGAATTACAGCGTTAAAAAACGATTTGATGCTGAAGGAATTGAAATTCCGTATCCTCACCGTACAGTAGTGATGAAACAGAAATAGATCCAAATTGGCCAGAAGACATAAAAAAACCAGTTATCATAAAAAGCTAGGACAAGCTCCCGGTTCACTGACATATACTGGTCCTGAAAGAGTTTGGAAACCAAGCATTGAACTGATTCAGTTTAATAGCTCATCATACACAGATACTATGTATGATAAGTCTGTAGATATGTTTCCGCACCTCAAAGAAGACCATGTAAACTGGATAAACATATTTGGTGTTCACAATACCAAGCTCATAGAAAACTTAGGGAAACAATTTAACCTCCACCCTCTTATTATGGAGGATATCTTGAGTACAGAACAGCGTCCGAAAATTGAAGAATTTGAAGACTATCTGTTTTTCACTCTACAGATGTTGACCTTTGATGATGAATCTGAATCAATAAATACAGAGCAAATCAGCTTTATTTTAGGATCAAATTATGTGATTTCTCTACAAGAAGAAGTTGGAGATGTGTTTGATCCGATTAGAAATCGAGTAAAGAATAATATTGGTAGAGTTCGAACGAGTAAATCAGATTATCTGGCTTACATTTTACTAGATGCTGTAGTTGATCACTATTACATCATTGATGATAAGATTTCTCAAATCATCGAACGCATGGAGTTACAGATTATCGAAAGAGAGGGAGACAATCAAATTGTGACTAAGGTGGTAAACTTGAAGAAAGATGCTTTACTCTTAAGAAGATCCATTGTTCCATTGCGCGAATCTATTGGAAACCTGAAAAAAGGCACATCTCGCTTAATTGAGCCTGAAACACTCAAGTTTTTGAACGATTTGTATGATCATATCTCCATTCAAGGTGACTCAGCAGATCAAATGCGTGAAGGTTTAAACAACTTAATAGAGCTTAATCATTCGTTTCAAGGTGCTCGCCTAAACGAAGTAATGAAAACCTTAACCATTATTTCCACTATATTTATTCCGTTAGGCTTCTTAGCTGGTTTATACGGAATGAACTTCAATTATATGCCAGAGTTGCATTATAAGTATGGATACTACATCTTGCTTGGTGTAATGGCTTGCATTGTTATAGCCATGTTCATCCATTTTAAACATAAGAACTGGTTTTAGAATTTAATTTGGTTATTTCTACTTATACAATATTAAATTCCTAGCCAGTTAAAAACCATTCAAGCCTTTTAGCTGTTTCAGAATAATATTTGGTTTTGATGACACTTTCAAAATTTAGAAACTAGAGCACATATTCTAATTTCAGTTTCACTGAGCTTTCTTTGAGTAAAGTCAACTCAAAGCACTCATTAATGAAATTCATCTTAACCCTTGTCCTATCTATCGCTGCATTTTCAACTTCAGTATCAGCTCAGAATTCAAATACTCTAAAGGTCAATGGACAGGCATTCTACAAGGATTCCGAGTTAAAAGATGTAATTATTGAAATTTACAAAGACGGTGAAAAGTACAGCGAGTCTACAACTTCAACCGATGGTGAGTTTGAATTTTATTTAGTGGGCGAAGGGAATTATGTATTCAAAGCCATGCGCGAAGGGTACTTTGAAAGGTTTGTGGTTATCAGCACTTACACGGGCGATGAGAAAGGATTTAAAAGTAAAAAATACCACTTTGATCTCTCTATGTACAAAGACAAGGATGAAGCAATTCCTTCAGAAGTTCAAGAAATTCCGATGATTCAATACAGAGCTAACAAAAAAGACTTTGCTTTTGTAGAGATTATCTAACGCATCTCTCTGGGATCAGGATAAAAGTGTTAACCTTCACTATCTCCATTTTACCATCAACGCTTTCATATTCGTAGAGATTTGCTAACGAAGAATCGGAAGCAATGATGTCAATTTGTGGGCAAGAGATACAACTAATTTCTAGTTCTGTTTCCCAACTGTAGTATCGGTCTTGTTTTTCAACCACTCCAATTCTAGTAGGCTCATCAATGCAAGTCTTAATTTTTATACTACCACAAACCCCAGTTCTATAATCTAGAACTCCTGCTTTATCTGCCTCGCAGGAATTCGTGTACGTTTCTCCATCACATCCACAAACAGGTTCATAAACGTATGGACAAGGCACAGAATCATGATCACCTATTTCAGTAGTATAACAATTCTCACTAATAGTACACGGTCCCACTGTGTATGAAGTTACTCCGTATTCATACAACGCTTCACAAGCATTTTTATACGTTATACCATCACAACCACACACAGGATTAGTTTGATTAATGCAATCAATATCTAAGCTTGTTAATTCAGCTGTTTTACATGAAACCTCAGATGAAGGTAATTCATCTTTTTCGGTATCTCTAGAGCATGAGATTAAACTCAACACGAGCACACTAAAAAGCGCCATTATAAGACTTATCGTAAATCTTACAGCTTTTTGATTTTCTACCTTCTTTTTATCCATCAACAATTTTAGCTTGTGTGTATGTGATAGATACCAAGTTTTTAGAAAAAGTTGCATACAGAATATTAAAAGTAATAATGTAAGCCTAATCCTAATCGTATACTTTGATAATTAGACTGAACCATAGTGTTCGATTCAAATGGTATAGCCCATCTGTAATCTATACCAGAACCTATAAACCAATTTGAGTTTAATTTATATTCAACTAAAAGTCCTCCCAAAGCACTAACCTCAGTTGGAATAAAATAGCTTTGAGTTTTACGTTCTCGTTGTAAATCAGAAAAACGACTGGATACACTTGCAGAAGAATAATTACTACTGATTGTAGTGCTTAAACCCGTTTGAAGTGCAATACTCCATTTAGATTGACCAATCATAGTTCTGTATTTAATAAGAATAGGAATCTCAAATCCTCTGTAAATAAATCGAGTGGAGATAGTATCTAATGTCGTATTTGATTCAACAACTTCTTCTGATATCGACACGAAATCGGAGGAACCTCCCTCTCTGTTTGGAACTGGATGTATACGTGTATTCACGTAAATATCCTGCCTTTCAACTTGAATTAACGCTATCTGGCTACCAGAAATGTAATTGTAATTTATACCAGACTCAACAGCCCAGTGATCATTAATAAACTTACCCACATGACCTGTAAAACCAAAATTATTCTGAATGATCTGAGTAAACTCACTTTGTGAATTTATGATGAAATCTACATTCTCATCTTCTGAAACATACAAAGAGGTTATTGAACCGGGCACAAACTCTAAGGTGCTTAAACCTGCATTTGCACGTGCAATTACATAAAGGCTTTTATTAATCGTTTTACCCTCAATCCAATAACCATTCTGTGGCTCAAACGAAATAGGGTTTGCTTCTAACTGACCAAGACTTAGCTCTGGATGAATCATAGCCATACTCAAACCAGCAACATGATCTGGAGTATTATGCTTATCAGTCTCAATTGAAGTGGTTATTTCTGATTTTTGGGAACCAACATTATTAGTAGAGATGGTATTTTTAGAATTCGGTTTTACAGGTTTAATAGAAGCTACTAAACTCGAATTATTGGGTTGATTTAATTCAATAGGTGAATCCTCAGATGCTAAATATTGATTGGAGGATTCATTTTTTAGTTGAACCTCTTTTAATCTTTGATTTACTTCAGGTAGACCAACCTCAGCTAGAGGTGCATCTTTAGCCGGCAATAAATTCATCTCAACGGCTAATGCTTCATAATCAACAGGGGGATTATATTGAATTTGCTCTATAGAATCATAAGATTGATATAAATTCAAACCAAAGGTTAAAGCCAACATAGCTGCAATACCTATGCGCACTCCCCAGATGTAATTCAACACCTTATAACCTCTTGAGTTGTCCAATTCATTTCTGATTCGGCTCCAAGTAGTTGAAGGTGCATCAACCTGATAGTTTCTGGCTGCTTCCTGAAAAATATGTTCGAATTCTCTATCCAACAATTAATCCCTCTTTATCCCAATCTAAACCATATAGATCTATTACCTGATGCTTTAAGTAGTTTTTGGCTCGTGCGAGTTGAGACTTGCTAGTTCCTTCAGAAATTTTCAGTTTATCGGCTATTTCTTTATGAGAATACCCTTCGATAACGTATAAATTAAAAACCAATCTATATCCAGTGGGTAATTCTTCTACCAATGCAATCAACTCTTTGTAAGTAAGCTGATGGAGAGCGGTCAAAGGTGCACTAATTTCAGGTAAATTGGGTAAGTTTATTTCATTTTCTGAACGTTTATTTTTTTCAATCTGACGAAGTGCTGTATTCACAAAAATGGTACGCATCCAACCTTCAAAAGAACCTGTATTGTTGAAAGTAGAAATCTTACGAAAAACCTTCACAAACCCATCTTGAAGTACATCTTCGGCATCTTCTCTATTCTTCATGTATCGGAGACAAACACCAAACATTTTAGATGAATAAGTATCATACAATTGTTTTTGAGCTGATGCTTGTCCATCAGCACAACGATTGATTAACCGCTCCAATTGTTTGTGAAATAATACCCTCACTTAAATTCAAATTGAATATACGAAATTAGAAAACCAACACGCGAACTTGTTAAGTCCGTATTAACAATATTCTAAATTCTCTGCATTCAGCAAATTAGCCATGAATATAGTTAAAATTCAATTAATTGTATTGAATCTCACATGATTAATCTTTATTTTAGTGGTCGATTCCTACCCGAGTTTTCAATTCTATTTTATTAATACAGTCTTTAGTTATGTTCAAAGAAGTAGACATCATTGAAGAATTGGCGCGTGAGCGCGAAAAATTCAAATCTGGGGAGGATTCTCTTTTATCTCAAGCAGAAAAAATCATTTTAAATTCTGCTGATTCTGAAAAAGATATTTTCAATAGACTTTCAGGTAAATCACAACAATCTGAATCTGATTTTACACTTGAAAAACTCAGTAGGTTAGATGGAGAATTGATTTTTGATAAGCGAATAATAGAAAACATCTGCACCAAGTATAGGTTGCGATTTTTAGATTCTAAATTATTTGCCGGTGATATTCCTTACGAAGCTCAGTTGAAGATTAAGAAAATTGAGAATCAAATCGATCATCGATTTTCTAGCTTTAAAATACTTGCACCAGAATCTAGATTCAAACTAAAAGATTCTACCGAAGATCCTATTTTGTTTGTAGCACTCGGAAATGGAGAGTATTACATGATTCACAAATGGGGAGATGATATGGGATGGTATAGAAATGTCATCAATTTTCCGTTGAGAAATATTACCACATTAGCTATCACTAGTGTAAGTATCGCACTTGTTATTTCTTTGTTTATTCCGCAATCTTTCTTTCCCAACTCAACTTTATCCTCAACATTTGCGCTGGGCTTAGCAAAGCTCTACACCTCGTTTATTTTGAGCGGGCTTATTTTTGTAACCGTTCTAATTGTAGGTATATTGCGATCTAAAGAATTTAGTCAGGATGTTTGGAACAGTAAGTACTTTAACTAATAATATGAAGCATTTAATGCTTGTAGGTGGGTTGGTTATTCCGACCCTTTTTTCATGTTCAAATTCAGGTAATAGCGGTCCATGTGATTGGTATCCAGAAGAGTTTGTAAGAATGGAAATTGCAAAAGTTGAAGTTATACAAAACGATCCCGTTAAGTACGAAATTTGGTTAGAATTCGATCGAAGTGGCTTAGGTAAAGAATTGCAACCCCTTTCAAAGTGGAAAGATGTTGATATTACTCCTGAGTTTTTAGATCGAAACGATATTCACCCTGGTATCATTTATTTAGGTTACGTAAACGAATTGAAAGAAGGTGATTGTGAACCTTTTTATGTAAGTTTCAATTCAAAATTCGTACAACCTGAATGAAACGTTTTGCCAGAGGATTCATAAGAAATTTCACTGTTATTCTTCTTGGCTATGTAGCTTATCTGAAGTTTCAAAGCGAAAATTACATCATAGCTGTAGTCCTTTTTCTGGCAGCCATAGTTGTTGCTTACATCAATTATAGATTGGCTCAACGCGAAAAGAAACTGCCAGAACATCCGCAAGATCCACCCGAAGAATAATCATTTCCTCTACTTTTACACCATGTCATTTGAAAGTTCTAGAATAGCGCAACTCAAGCGTATGCAAAACAGAAAGCAATATTCTGTTAAAGAATACATAGAGGGCATTCGCCAAGGAAACACCCAATTATTGAGCAAGGCAATTACGTTGGTTGAAAGCAGTAAACCAGAACATCATGCATTAGCTCAAAAAATTGTTGAAGGGTGCATGCCTTATTCTGGAAACAGTATTCGAATTGGAATTACAGGTGTTCCTGGAGTTGGTAAGAGCACTTTTATTGAAGCTTTTGGAACCCATGCTATCAAGCAAAATCACAAATTGGCTGTACTTGCTATAGATCCTAGTAGTCAGGTAACTAAAGGAAGTATTTTGGGTGACAAGACTCGGATGCTAGAGCTTTCTGCAAATAAAAACGCATTCATACGTCCCTCCCCTTCAACTGGCGCATTAGGTGGAGTTGCCAATGCAACTAGAGAAAGCATTATTTTATGTGAAGCTGCAGGATTTGATGTGATTTTTGTTGAAACCGTTGGTGTTGGTCAATCAGAAACGATGGTTCATTCAATGGTAGATTTCTTTTTGCTTTTGATGTTGGCCGGTGCTGGTGATGAATTACAAGGCATTAAAAGAGGTATTATGGAAATGGCTGATACAATTGCTATCAATAAAGCCGATGGAGATAATATCAAAAAAGCCAAGTTAGCTCGAAGAGAATACGCAAATGCTATTCACCTGTTTCCACCAACAAAAAGCGGTTGGATTCCTAAAGTGGAGACTTGTTCTGCTATTGAACATTCTGGAATGGACAAGATTTGGGAAACCATTGACGCTTATAAAAGACACACAACGGCAAACGGTTATTTCAATAAAAAACGAGCCAAACAGGCATCTGAGTGGATGCATGCTACTTTGTTGGAATTCTTAAAATCGAGTTTTTATAACAATACTGATGTTCAATCGCTGTTAAAGGAAATTGAAACGCAAGTAACAGCTGGACAAATCAATCCGTTTCAGGCAGCCAGTCAGCTGTTTGACAGCTATAAAAAAGATTAACCGAATTTAGCTCTGAACTCTTTCTTAACTCCGTTTAGCGCAATTTCAGTTGGAAGTGCTTCTAGCTTAGAAGCCATTGCTAAAATCTCTTGACTCAAATCTAGGGCTGAAGAATCTTGCCCCGATTTTGTAGCAGCTAAATTGATTAAACGTACCGTTTCTTCTTTTGATCTTTTCACTAAACTCCAAGCCTCGGCAGAAACATAAAGTTGTTGAGCTAGATTATGATCAAATTCTTGACGAATAGATTTCAATAACATGCTTTGAAATTGAATCGCACTCATGCCTTGCTTTTGAGAACGCATTACTAAATGCTCTGGATGCAGTCTTTCTAGCAATAGAATTACCCTTTCGTACGCTTGCATTTGCTGTGGCGAAATAGCTTTCATAGATTCTTTGCGCAATTCCAATCGCTTTAAATCCATTTGATTATCAAAAAACTGTTTCATTAAGAAATACACCGTACCCAGAACAACTAATCCTGGTAAAAGAATAATTAAGACGTCTTTAATCCACTCCATTTGTTACAATTCTATTGCGATGTCAAATTTAATTTTAATAAAATACGTGATTACAAAAGTTGACACTTTTACTGATTTGATTCAACATATAATCACTAGGAATTATCTCCTATAAATTTAATTGAGACTGTAAATCAATTAGAATTTGAAGGTCTGAAGAGCAAGTAACTATCTGGAAATTGATTCAATACTTCATATTCGGCACCTGTATTCAGTTGATCTTTTGGAATATAAATAAGTACGTTTTCATCATCCCACGCGCCATCAACTCCATCAATATTGATTTGTTTTTCCAAATCAAAACGCTTGTTGTAATAATGGTAGGTTGAGAAAAAATAAGGGTATATTCTCAAATTGGTTTTTCCTGTTTCAGGATCTATTCCCTCTTCTATTTCACCTTTTTGAATCTCAGTAAAAACATATTTACTAGCCGACTCAAACTTCCAATCGAAATAAGAATCAAAATTGAATGTTGCCCATACATGATTTATTAAAAGCAAGGCGATTAAAATCGGTAACACTTGAACCAAATATCTGATCATCTTTACGTTTGACAATATTTCGAAAACCCCAAAAAGAGAAATGATGAACAACGGATAATAGAATAATCCCACCCGTTGAATTAGATACAAACCACCTAGAAATTCTGTATGAATTAGATTCAATCCAATTACCAAAAACAAAAAAAGCAAGGCTAAAGAAGCGGTACTTAACAACCATGTTTTCCCTTTTGAAATAAACCCAATAACTACAATTGCTATTGCACAAATAACAAAGCCAACAAGAAAGCTTTCAATCACCTGATTGACAGAATCTAAAAACTGATAATCATTATCAAACCTTCCATAGAGCGAGTGTCTAACTAATGACCCAACAGTATCCTCAACAAAACCATTAGTTGTACCAAAATAGAATTTACCTCCATTTTGTAACTGATAAATTGGATAGGCAATAAGAATAAAAAGAGCTAAACTGACGATTGCTGGTATTTGCAAAGACTTAAACCATTCAGCAGTTGAATGGAAAACTTCTCCGTTTTTCACATACAGGATAATCAGAAATAAAATGCCAAATGCTCCAAAAAAGTATAGCGATGAAAATATGCTTAACACCGAGAGTGCTGCACCAACAAATGCTGCTATTAACGATAAATTACTGTTAGTTTTTCTCCATCTTAACAATTGCCACAATCCAAAAATCATGAATGAAATCTGCATTGCATAGCCTCTACTTAATGCATAAAAATCAAGCAGATATGGATTGCATAGCATCAAGGTAAGAAAGGCATACCTAAGTAGTGTTTTGGTGGTAATTTCCTTTACAATTCCATATGCTGAGAATGAATAAAACCCAAAAGCTAGTAATGCAGGAGTTCGTAGAATAAGTTCAGAACTTCCGAAAACCTTGTATAGAATTAATGACAATAGCGAATGAAGCAAATGATTATTTGCCTCTGACTCACCAAAGCTGATGATTTTCATGAACCCTTCACTAACGTAGGCAATGAATGAAAAACTCTCATCTACAGTAAATGAAGCATTGTAGGCTTTGTAGAAAAGGCCTAAAAAACTAACGCTTGACAGCACAAAAGCGTAATACTTCCAGAATGTGTTGAATAGCGATTTTATGTCCTTCATGATTTGATCCGAAAGTAATAAATCAACCCGATTACAGATTGGAAAATCACACATTGCTCCTTACATTTGAAGGAAACCAACAAAAGAAACAACCATGAAATTTGCTACAGCCGATCTGTGTGATGATTTTGCCAATGAAGTAACCTGCCTAACTCCCCTTTTTCAGCATTACGGACAAAAAGCATGTTTTGCAGGAGAAATAGTAACACTCAAATTGCATGAAGACAACACGTTGGTTCGTGAGGTTTTGGGCGAAAATGGCAAGGGCAAAGTATTGGTTGTTGATGGTGGTGGCTCATTGCGCTGCGCATTGGTTGGAGATAATTTAGCCAAACTAGCTATTGACAATGGCTGGGAAGGAATAGTTGTTTACGGCTGCATCCGCGATTCTAAAGAAATTAACACCATGCCAGTTGGAATAAAAGCCCTGAATACGTGTCCTGTTAAAAGCATTAAACGTGGTGTTGGATTAAAAAATGAAACCGTTCATTTTGCGGGAACTATTCTAAAACCTGGGAACTATATCTATGCCGATTCTGATGGCATTTTAATGAGCGAATCGAATTTATTTGAGATGTGATTATTTCTTGAGAACTTCAGCAACCTGCTCTGCTTGAAACTCTCGAGAGAAAGTGATCAGTGCATTTTTGTTAACCTCAAAAGCTTGTTGTTGGTTGTAATCGGCTAAAGCTTGTTCTAGGAATTGATAAATCCCCGATTCGTTATTTCGTTCAAAAGCAGCTCCTGATTCACATTTTGAAATTGCTTTTCCGGCATCACCAGTGCCAATACACAAAATCCTGCGTTGGGCTGCTAAGTATTCAAATGTCTTTCCAGGAATCGTTCCCTCCTCACCTTGTGTAATCAACAGCAACACATTGGTATTAACCATATAATTGATGGCTTCATCATGCGAAACTGGCGGAACAAACTCAGCTCGATCTCCAATTTTAGATTCAATTTCTGCTGTGATTTTTGGAGATACAATACCAACCATTCGAAGCTTGATATCACTTTCAGGATGATTTTGAATCAACTTGGCGTAAGCATCAATAAACACTTCAGGATGATAATGATCTGACATCGTTCCAATGTATGAAACCGTAAATCCGCTATCAAAAGTTTCGGGTTTATTCTGGCCTTCAAAATCAGCTGGATCAAACCCATTGGTGATTACCGTGCATTTCTCTTCAGTAATGCGATTACTTTTAGAAATCATCGACTCTTTAAATCGCTGACCAGCAGCAATCATATGATCACAATTTTCAACTACTTGTTTTTCGTAACGCTTGTCAACTGCATGTGAAATCTTGGTATGGCCCAACAAAGGATAGTAGTAAATATCAGTCCAAGGATCTCTAAAATCACTGATCCAACGAATTTGAGAACCGTATCTTTTCTTCAGTTTGAGCCCAACTAATTGCGATGAATGTGGCGGTGAAGTTGTTATCACCTGCTGAATCTGATTTGCATCAATTACCTCAACCGCTTTTTCGTAAGCATATTTATTCCATCCTCTTCTTGGATCAGGAATAAAAAAATTGCTTCTGATGGCATTCATCAGCTTTTGCTTACCACTTTGATTGTCGACATTAGAGAATCCAGCAACCGGAACATTCTTTTTACCAACCATTTTAGCGTAATAATTGATCGGCTCAAAAGACGGAGTTAAATGCACTTTTACATCGGGATGTATGTCTGCAACCAAACTTTCATCCACTTGCATATAGCTTGCATCATTCGGATCAACGCTAATCACATGAACCTCCAAACCCATCTTAGCCAAATACTTAGAGAGTTTTAGCCAACGTTGAACACCAGCTCCACCACTCGGTGGCCAGTAATACGATATGATGAGTACTTTTTGATTCATGATGCCGGGTTGAAAAGCACCGCAAAATAGAAAGAGTTGATCAAATGAGCACAACGCATTATTTCCACGAAAAGCGACACATCCAGTTGACGCTTTTGAATTAAATTTGCTCCAATTTTTGAAAAATTAATAATGGATCAGATATCACAGCGCGTGGCTAACATGGCCGAATCAGAAACTTTAGCCATGGCACGTTTAAGTCGCGAATTGAAAGCGCAAGGACATGATGTTATCAGTTTAAGTTTAGGAGAACCCGATTTTGACACTCCTGAATTTGTGAAAGAAGCCGCTAAAAAGGCCATTGATGACAACAACACGCATTACCCGCCAGTAAATGGTTTTTTGGAATTGCGTCAAGCTATCAGCAAGAAGTTTAAGCGCGACAATGGCTTAACTTATAGTCCGGAACAAATTGTGGTATCAACTGGAGCCAAGCAATCATTGATGAATGTGGTTTTAAGCTTGGTAAATCCTGGCGATGAAGTTATTCTTCCAGCTCCATATTGGGTGAGCTATTCAGCTATGGCTGGATTTGCAGAAGCTAAAGTGATTGAATTGCCATCATCAGTAGAAACAGATTACAAAATCTCTGCCGAAGCTTTAGCAAAAGCGATTACTCCAAAAACAAGATTGATTATGTTCAGTTCTCCTTGTAATCCGAGTGGATCGGTTTACACCAAAGAAGAATTGAAAGCCATGGCAGACGTTATTGAGCAAAATCCACACGTAATGGTAATTGCTGATGAAATCTATGAATTGATCAACTTTGGTGGGAAACACGAAAGTTTGGCTCAATTTGAATCGATTTACGATCAAGTGATTACTGTGAATGGTGTTTCTAAAGGATTCGCCATGACTGGCTGGAGAATTGGATACATTGGTGCTCCTAAATGGGTTGCTGATGCTTGCAATAAAATTCAAGGTCAGTTTACTTCTGGTGCTTCAACCATTTCTCAAGTTGCAGCAATGGCTGCGATTGATGCTGAGCCAAGCACTATGGATTACATGAAAGAAGCTTTCTTGAAAAGACGAGATTTGTTGTTAGCTGAGCTAAAAACCATTGATGGTTTCATATCTCACGTTCCACAAGGTGCGTTTTATGTTTTCCCTGATGTAAGTGCATGGATTGGTAAAAAACACGAAAGTGGCGAAATTACCAATGCTGGCGATTTGTGTATGTTCTTGTTACACGAAGCAAAAGTGGCTATGGTTCCAGGTGATGCATTTGGTACTCCAGGATGTTTACGTATTTCTTACGCAACATCTGAAGAACAATTGAAAGAAGCAGTTCGCAGAATAAAAGCTGCTTTAACTAAACTGAGCTAATATTTTGGAACAACATCAAGTAAATCGAATATTTGAAAATTTTCACAAGTTAAAGGCATTGGTCATCGGTGATGTGATGATCGATGCCTACTACTGGGGCAAAACCGAACGCATTTCACCTGAAGCACCGGTTCCAATTGTGTCTGTTAGTCACACCGAAAACCGTTTGGGTGGAGCTGCCAATGTAGCTCTAAACGTAAAAGCACTGGGAGCAAAAGCCATTCTGTGTGCTGCGGTTGGAAATGACCTCAAAGCAGATTTACTTGAAAGTTTATTAGACGAAGAACATCTCGATAAATCGGGTATTGTTCGATTAGACGACCGAGTTACAACGGTAAAAACTAGAGTAATCAGTCAACATCAGCACTTGTTACGTGTTGATGAAGAGATGACTACACCTCTCAATCAATCAGACACAGAGCAATTATATCAACGCATTGTAAAGTTAGTTGATGAGCAAACCATTGATGTGATTGTATTTGAAGATTACGACAAAGGAGTAATCACACCTGAATTGATTGACAAAGTTGTTGCTCTAGCAAACGATAAAAACATTCCAATTACTGTAGATCCTAAAAAAGCGCAATTCTTAGATTATAAAGGGGTTACACTTTTTAAACCTAACTTAAAAGAGTTAAGAGAAGGATTGAAAGTAGAAATTGGAAAAGTGGATTTACCACATTTAGATGAAGCTGTTGAATTACTGAGAAAGAAAATGCCTTTTGAAATGGCATTGATAACACTCTCTCAACACGGAGTTTACATACACGATGGAAAAAGCAGTACCATCATTCCTGCACACTTACGTAACATTGCCGATGTTTCTGGAGCTGGCGACACCGTTATTTCGGTAGCTTCGCTTTGTTTGGCTTTGGATACTGAACCTGAAATTACTGCTCGATTAGCCAATTTAGCTGGTGGTTTAGTGTGCGAAAAAGTGGGCGTTGTTCCAGTAGATGCCGAATTACTGAAAGAAGAGGCTTTGCGAATTAGCAAGTAAAAGCAATGGGTATAAACGAAATTAGAGAACGAATTAATCTTGTTATTTATGACAGCAAAAAGAAAGCGCTGAGCATACTTAACATCTTTAGTTTCATCATTGCACTTATTGCCATTTTAACAATGATGTATCTTCATGGTTGGTCACATACCGAGCTTGAAGAAAAGAACTTATTCTTTGTTATTCAAATTTCATTTGCCTTTTACATCTTCAGATATTTCATCCGGATTTTCTACGATTTCAACCCTATTGAATTCATAAAAACCAACTGGATGGAGGGTATCATCATCTTTTTATTGATGATAGATGCCGTGCTATACAATACCACAGGTGAACTACTACTAAATATCTTTTTCGAGAACCTGCATATGCCTAAAATGAGGTATTTAACAGGTTTATTTCTACAGCTTTACATCCTCTCAATCGTATTTGTAGACCTTAAAAGAGACACCCTTTCACTACCTAAAATCCGATTTAATCCTGCAACAATATTCGTAGTCACTTTCTTTATCCTCATCATATTTGGTAGTGGATTACTGATGATGCCTGAAATGACCACTCAGGTTGATTCCATGAGTTTTATTGATGCCATTTTTACGGCCACAAGTGCTGCTTGTGTAACTGGTTTATCAACAGTTGATACAGGAACTTTTTTCACCTTTAAAGGTCATTTTGTGATTTTGATTTTGATGAAATTAGGTGGATTAAACATCATTTCATTCGGGTCGTTTTTAGCATTTTTCGGAAAGTTTGGTGTTGGTATCAAGCACCACGATGTTCTTGAAGATTTCATGTTCAAAGATTCTATCTTCAGCTCCAGAGGAATGCTGGCTAAAATCATTACTGGTAGTATCGTTTTTGAGATAATAGGAGCCACTTTCATTTTTTGGGTAATGTCTCAACGTTTCCCAAATCTAGGAATTGAAGATCGCATGTTCTTCTCTATCTTCCACTCCGTTTCGGCCTTTAACAATGCTGGATTTAGTATCATCACAGATGGTATGTACAACGAGATGTATAAAGACTTTTTCTTGCTCCATCTTATCTTGGCAGGACTCATCTTTATAGGTGCATTAGGATTTGATACATTTTTTGATTTGTTCTCGAAAGAGCGCATGCAAGAACGATTAAAATATCAATGGAAACGCCCTAGAATTGGGTCATTACTCAACGTTTACACATCGGTATTCTTAACCATATTTGGAGCTGTACTGTTCTTAATTTTTGAATCGTCAAGCAACATGGTCGATTACTCATCGGTTGATAAAGTAATCACCTCATTGTTCCAAAGTATTACGCTCAGAACCGCTGGATTCAGCACATTAGATTTCTATCAATTTAGCGTTCCAGTACTTATTATGAGTATGGTTTTCATGTTTATTGGTGGCGGCTCAAGTTCAACAGCAGGTGGTATTAAAACATCTACCTTCGCAATTATGGTGCTTTCGGCCTACTCTACTATTCGTGGAAAGAAAAATATTGAAGTATTCAAAAGAACCATATCGCAAGAATTGGTATTCCGAGCATTCTCAGTATTTATGTTCTCGCTAACCAGCATTTTAATTGGAGCTTTCTTTTTAAGCATTACAGAATCTCACATTCTAGGAATGGAAGGCAGAGGTTTTATCGATTTGCTTTTTGAAGAAGTTTCAGCATTTGCAACCGTTGGTTTATCAACAGGAATTACAAGCGCATTGAGTGTTTGGGGAAAAATCATCCTAATCATCTCTATGTTTATTGGTCGTGTTGGAACCTTAACTGTAGCATTTGCAGTGAGTAAGACAATTTTAAGTACAAACTATAAATATCCTAACGAGCATATGCTTGTTGGTTAATTCCTATGGCGGAACAAGTAAAACCTTACGGATCATCAGAAAAATCTAAAAAAGAAGAAGTAGCGGATATGTTTGATAACATAGCCAGCAATTATGATTTTCTGAACCACCTTTTGAGTATGGGTATCGACATTACATGGCGTAAGAAGGCCGTTAGAATGTTGAAGCCTTTTGCTCCAAAGCAAATGATTGATATTGCTACAGGTACTGGTGATTTCGCTTTAGAGTGTTTGAGTCTTAATCCTGATAAAATTACCGGTGTTGATATCTCAAACCAAATGTTGGAAGTTGGACGTCAGAAAATGCAGAAAAAAGGCGTTTCAGATAAAATTGAAATGAAATACGGTGATTCTGAGAATCTGCCATTTGAAGACAATCAGTTTGATGCTTTAACTGTTGCTTTTGGAGTTAGAAATTTCCAAAACTTAGAAGCTGGACTTTCTGAAATGTCTCGCGTATTAAAGCCAGGCGCTCCAGCAGCTGTTATTGAATTCTCAACTCCTCAGCGTTTTCCATTTAAACAACTGTATTGGTTTTACTTCAAAAACATCTTACCAACTTTAGGTAAAATTGTTTCTAAAGATGCTAGGGCTTATACCTATTTACCTGAGTCTGTGGAGACATTCCCTCACGGTGATAAATTCGCTACAATTATGAAGAATTGTGGATTCAAAGAAGTTCAGGTTATTCCTTTAACATTGGGAATTGCTTCAATCTATTTCGGTAAAAAATAATAGGCCGTTTAAATCGTTAAATCTGTCGCATGAGGCAATTTTTAAAATTCGGTCTACTCGTTCTGGGGTTTATCACAATCTCTGCTTCGGGCTATGCTCAGAGAGACAAAGTGAAAAACCTCAGAAATTTCGATAAAAAGAAATTGCACTTCGGATTCAGCTTGTGTTTAAACTCCATGAGCTATGTTTCGCAAACAGATTTAACGGTAACAGATAGTTTAATTCGAGTTGAAACGGACCCTCAAAGTGGTTTCAACTTAAATGTGGTGGGTGTTTACCATATTTCACCAAACTTCTCGCTTCGCTTTTTACCAGGACTTTCGTTTGGTCAGCGTAACATTGAGTATACACTTGAGAGTGAGCCCAGAAATGTGTTGGTTGTTAAACAAGTGGAATCTACCTATTTAGATTTCCCTATTGACTTTAAATACCGCTCAGATAGGCTCAATAATTTTGCAGCTTATGTCTTAGTTGGTGGTCGCTACAGCTTAGACCTCTCATCTCAGCATGACACTGAAAATGATCAAATTGTGCCCGAACAACTCGTGCGGTTAGATCAACACAGTTTTTGGTATGAGTTTGGTTTTGGAATGGATTTTTTCTTGGAGTATTTTAAGTTTTCTCCTGAAATAAAAATGTCAATGGGAATCAATGATGTGCTCATACATGATGGTACTTTTTGGGTATCACCAATAGAACGCATTCAACCAAGAATGATTACTGTTTCCTTCCACTTTGAAGGATAAGCTACCTCAAAATAGAGCTACAAATAATTCCAGTAGCAACTCCCACATTTAAAGATTCAGCTCTTCCGTATCCAGGAATATGAATTCGGTTTACTTGTAAATCCAATATGCTTGGATCAATTCCGTGAGATTCTGATCCCATAATCAACATAGCGTGATCAGCATATGAACTCTCGTGGATAGATTCGCCAGCCATATCAGCAACCAAAACATTTCCATCTGGAAACTGAGACTTAAATTGTTCAACAGCTTCATTTATTTCCATCTGATAAACCTTCACACGAAAAACAGCTCCCATACTTGCCTGCACAACTTTTGGGTTGGTGTGCTCTACTGAACCTGGAGAACAGATTATTTGAGAAATTCCAAACCAATCTGCAATGCGTAAAATAGTACCTAAATTTCCTGGATCATTGATTCTATCTAAAACTAATGCCAACTTTTTATCCTGAAATTTTGAAAATTCAGGTTGATTCATCAGTACTGTTGCAATGGCCTTATTTGGAGTTTTAAGCAAGCTAACTTGACTTAACTCTTTGTTAGAGATCAACTTAAAATCACCTTTCAAGTTGAACGACTCATCGGTAGAATAGATCGTTTGAATTTTCGCTCCCGACTTCACAGCCTCTTCAATAAGTTTAGGCCCTTCAACTAGGTACAATCCTTGATCTTCTCTTCCTCTTTTAGATTGAAGAAATCTTAAGTCCTTTATTTCGTTTTTAGATAGAGACACGCATTTTGATTTTGTAGATTTGCAAATCTACCAATCGGCAGTTGAATAAAAAGCTGAAAAATACATTCCTTTTAGTATTCGTCTTTTTTTCTGTTACTTCTTGTAGTTTAAAGAAGGGCTTAGAAGAAGATGAAAAACTCCTATTCAGCAATAAGGTAAACATTAACTCAACTCCCTACGTAAGCTCTAGTGAGATAGAATCAAACATCAAGCAGGTTCCAAATCGAAAATTGTTTTTTTTATTCCCATTTCGTTTGTGGATTTACAACTTGTATAACACAGAAAAACTGGAAGCCAGAAACGAGAAGAAAAAGCAAAAGATTGAGCAAAAAAACCAAAAGCGAGAGGCCAAGGGAAAAGAACCTAAAGAGTACAAGCCTGTTTTAGGATATCGATTGCGAAATAATTTAGGTGAAGCTCCAGTAATTTATGACTCAAATGCTACAGCATTATCTGTTAAGCAAATCAACCTTTATCTCGAAAAATCAGGATTTTACCATGCTGAGATTAATACAGAAATAAAGCATTTAGGTAAAAATAGAATCAGACAGATTTACAATATTAAAACGGGTAAACCCACTTTGATTTCAGATTTTCAATTCAAGTTTGAAGATTACGCCATGTTCAAAGTTTACCAAAGTAAATCTACTTCAGAAAAAAGATCTTTGATCCGTAAAAACACACCTATTCAAATTGATGTTTTGGAAGAAGAGCGCAGCAAAATTTCAAGTTTTATGCGCAACAATGGTTATTTCTACTTCTCTCCAGATTACGTTTATTTTGAAGTAGACACTACAGTTGGCCCATACTCTTGTCAGGTAAAAGAAATCATTCAAAAAGATTATGAGGTTTATCAAAAAGAAGACGGATCTGATACGTTAAACTTTAAAAACCACGAACGCTACACTATTGGTAAAATCTATGTAAATGCTAGCTACGATACACGATATGAAACCAGTCCTTTTGATACAATTCAAGCATACGGATTGATTTTTCAAAATATGGCTCAATTGCGCTACAACCCAAAAACACTTGCCAAAAATATTTTCATTCGATCCGGAACTTATTATTCGCAGAAAATTCAAGACTATACATACAGACGTTTGAGCGCGTTAAAGAATTTCAAATACGTGAATATCCGTTTTCAAGAGTCTGATTCTGCCAACGTTTTAGATTGTTACATCAACTTATCACCTTCACTACCTCAAACCATAGCTGTTGAAGGTGTTGGGACAAATACTGGAGGAAACTTAGGAGTTTCTGGAAACCTTTCTTATACGCACAAAAACATTTTTAAGGGTACAGAACTGTTAAATATCAAACTTAAAGGTGGTGTTGAATCACAACCAACAAATAATACAGATGAATCTAATGTCATTAACATCGCTGACTTAGAATTATTCAATACCATTGAATACGGGGTTGAAGCTTCGCTAAATATTCCAGAATTACTATTCCCTAAGAATATTGAGACTATAAAGCTACCTGGGTATAACAATCCTAAAACAATCTTTAACCTGAGTTACAACTTCCAACAGCGCCCAGATTATAGAAGAAGTGTAATCAATGGATCTTTTGCCTACCAGTGGAATGCAGATACCAAAAACACCAATTTTTATGTATTTCAACCTGTTCATGCATCGTTGATAAATATCGATAAATCTGAAGCTTTTCAAGATCGATTAGATGAAATCAATAATGCCTTTTATACTTCAACATATTCTGATCACCTAATTATAGGTTCTAAGTTAACCTACACTTGGAGTAATCAAAATCAAAACGATGCTTCAGATAACTTCCTATTTAACCGAGCCCAAATTGAAACTGCAGGAAATTCGATTACCGGTTTATTCGATCTAACCAATAGAGAACAAGTTGATGGACATTATGAAATTGATAGTATTCAATATGCACAATACATCAAATTAGACAATGACTTGAGATGGTATACCAATGTTAACCGCAACTCGAAAGTTGTTTACAGGGGCTATGCTGGAATTGGCATTCCATATGGAAACCTAAACGTAATGCCATTTGATAGAAGTTTTTACGCTGGTGGTTCAAATGACATTAGAGCATGGCAAGCTAGAAGTTTAGGTCCTGGTTCATTACCTGATTCTCTCAAAAATGGTATCGATCAAGTTGGTAATATCATCCTAGAACTAAACATTGAATACAGATATAAAATCACCAAAACCGTAGAAGGTGCTCTTTTTGTTGATATCGGTAATATTTGGAGTTCTTATGAAGATGAAGAAAGACCTGGTGCTGACTTTGATCTCGAAACTTTTTACAGAGAACTTGCTGTTGGGCCAGGTTTAGGATTACGGTTTGATTTTTCTTTCTTGTTACTACGTCTTGATTTAGGTTTCCAAGTGCATGATCCTGCACAAGCAATTGGAGAACGATGGATCTTTGAGCCCAAAACTTTATACAAAGAAGCCAACGGTAGAAATTACAACTTAAAAACAACCTTTAACCTTGGTATTGACTATCCGTTCTAAGTGGTAGAATTTTCATTACCGTCATATCAAAATATTTTTAGCTTTGCCTCCATTATTGAGGTACCAATTACTTAATTATATAGCATGTCCAACTTCGCTAAAATCCAAGAACTACTCGGTGAAAAGGCTGAGTATCTATTAAATCACACTAGCAAAACCATCTTAAAAGATTCACTTCACTTACCAGGTGAAGATTTTGTTGATCGTGAGTTTGGCCAATCTGATCGCAATCCACAAGTTTTGCGCAGCTTGCACCAGTTATATAACACAGGTAGATTAGCTGGTACAGGATACCTTTCTATTTTACCAGTTGACCAAGGAATTGAGCATTCTGCTGGAGCTTCATTTGCTCCAAATCCAAGATATTTTGATCCTGAAAACATTGTTGAATTAGCAATTGAAGCAGGATGTAACGCTGTAGCTTCTACATATGATGTTCTAGCATCTGTATCTAGAAAATACGCTCACAAAATTCCATTCGTTGTAAAAATCAATCACAATGAATTTTTGACTTACCCAAATACATTTAACCAAATCATGTTTGGTTCTGTTGAACGTGCTTGGGAAATGGGAGCAACAGCTGTTGGTGCTACTATTTATTTTGGCTCTGAAGAATCTGAGCGTCAAATTCAAGAAGTAGCAGCTGCATTTGAGCGTGCTCATGAATTGGGAATGGCTACTATTCTATGGTGTTATTTAAGAAACAGTGGCTTCAAAAAAGACGGTGTTGATTATCATACAGCTGCTGATTTAACAGGTCAAGCAAACCACATTGGTGTTACCATTGGTGCAGATATCATCAAACAAAAATTAGCTACTAACAACGGTGGTTATAATGCAATTAAGTTTGGTAAAACAAACCCGAAAGTATACAGTGAATTAACAACAGATCACCCGGTAGATTTATGTCGTTACCAATTGGCAAACTGCTACATGGGTAAACGCGGATTAATTAACTCTGGTGGCGCTTCTGGCGGTGCTTCTGATTTAGCTGATGCAGTAGAAACAGCAGTAGTAAACAAAAGAGCTGGTGGATCTGGTTTAATTTTAGGTAGAAAAGCATTCCAACGCCCAGTTAGTGAAGGTGTTGAAATCATAAACGCTGTACAAGATGTTTACCTTTCTGAGGAAGTATCTATAGCGTAATAAATTCTTGACTAAATTTGTGAAAGGCGGTGCTGAACCGCCTTTTTGCGTAAATAAAGAGAAACAATTATGAGTAGTTGGTTCAGAAGAATGAAAAAAGGGATTACCACGCCAACTAAGGAGAAGAAAGAAACTCCTGATGGATTGTGGTTTAAATCTCCAGAAGGTAACATCATCGAGACCTCAGAACTCAGAGAAAACAACTATGTAGTTCCGGCAGATGGTTACCACAAACGCATCGGTTCTGAAGAGTATTTCAGCATCATTTATGATGAAGGAAAATACACAGAATTGTTTGCAAACTTAGAATCAGGCGATCCACTTAAATTTGAAGATACCAAAAAATATACTGAGCGATACAAATCTTCGCAGAAGAAAACAGGAATGAAAGACGCGCTTCGCAGTGCTTATGGCGAAGTAGAAGGCTTACCTCTTGTTATTGCTTGTATGGATTTCAACTTCATTGGTGGTTCAATGGGTTCGGTAGTTGGTGAGAAAATCGCTCGCTCTATCGATTATGCAATTGAGAAAAAAGCTCCGTTGATGATCATCTCTAAAAGTGGTGGTGCTCGTATGATGGAAGCGGCTTTTTCATTGATGCAAATGGCTAAAACATCAGCCAAATTGACGCAATTGGCAAAACACAAATTGCCTTACATCTCATATCTTACAGATCCAACCACTGGTGGTGTTACAGCATCGTTTGCCATGTTGGGAGATGTGAATTTGGCTGAGCCAGGTGCTCTTATCGGGTTTGCTGGTCCTCGTGTCATTAAAGAAACCATTGGTAAAGATCTTCCCGAAGGCTTCCAAACTTCAGAGTTTTTATTGGAGCACGGGTTCATCGATTACATCATCGATCGTAGAGAAATTAGAGAACAATTATCACAGTTGTTGAGAATGTTCAAAAACTAAGTGAAAAACAATTGTCATTCAATTTATTGAATACCTTTGCGCACTTAAATTAAAACGTTTTACATAACAATCATTCAAGTAATATTGGCATGTACTTAGATTCAGAAAAAAAGAAAGAATTCTTCAAAAAGTTTGGAGGTTCTGAAGAAAACACCGGAAGTACTGAAGCACAAATCGCTTTATTCACATTCCGTATCGCTCACTTAACTGGGCATTTGAAGTCGAATAAAAAAGACTTTGGAACACAGCGAGCTTTGATCAAATTAGTAGGTAAACGTAGAAGCTTACTTGACTACTTAAAGAGAAAAGACATTAATCGCTACCGTGCGATTATCGCTGAACTCGGTCTTAGAAAATAAAGACACACAACAAAAAGGGCAATCATAGTATTGCCCTTTTTCATATACACATACGTACACATATACACAGAGATAGATGAAAATTGGAATTGAACACACATTCAAAACCGGCAACGTAGATATCTCTATTGAAACTGGAAAACTTGCGAAGCAAGCAGACGGTTCAGTAGTGGTTAAAGTCGGTGACACTTATTTATTAGCAACCGTAGTTTCTAGCAAAGAAGCTAAAGAAGGAATCGATTTCCTTCCACTAACAGTAGAATACCGCGAGAAATTCGCATCTACTGGTAAATTCCCTGGAGGTTTCTTAAAAAGAGAAGCACGCCCTACAGAAGACGAAATTCTTACAGCTCGTTTAATTGACAGAGCTCTACGTCCACTTTTCCCAGACGATTATCACGCAGATACGCAAGTATTTGTTCAACTTATATCTTCAGACAAAGAAACTATGCCAGATGCATTAGCTTGTTTAGCTGCATCTGCTGCAATTGCTGTTTCTGATCTTCCATTCAACGGACCAGTTTCTGAGGTTCGTGTAGGTAGAATCAATGGCGAATTGGTTGTTAACCCAACTAAATCAGAATTAGAAAATTCTGATATCGATATGATGATTGCAGGTTCTTCTGACAGCATCGTAATGGTTGAAGGTGAAATGGACGAGATTTCTGAAGAAGAAATGGTTCAAGCCATCTTATTTGCACACGATGCTATTAAAGGACAATGTGCTGCAATTAACGAATTAGCTGCTCAGGTTGAAAAAGCACAAACAAAACGTGAATACAGCCACGAAGATTCTGATGAAGCTCTATTAGAATCTATCAGCAAAGCTTGTTACGATAAATTATTTGAGATCGCGAACGTACCTTCAGCTAAACACGAGAGAAGCGAAGCTTTTGCTGCTGTTTTAGATGAGTTCAAAGCGACTCTTTCTGAAGAAGAATTAGAAGAAAAAGCAGAATTGATTTCTCGCTATTTCGGAAAAGTGAAGAAAGAAGCTGTTCGTGATGTAGCACTTAAAAACGGTCAACGTTTAGATGGTCGTTCAACTACAGATATCCGCGATATTTGGAGTGAAGTTGGCTACCTTCCAGGAACTCACGGTTCTGCAGTATTTACTCGTGGTGAAACTCAATCGTTAACTACTGTAACATTAGGAACCAAGTTAGATGAGCAAACGTTAGACGGTGCTTTCATCTCAGGAAGCTTGAAATTCTTATTACACTATAACTTCCCTCCTTTCTCAACTGGTGAGGCTCGCCCGATGCGCGGTACTTCTCGTAGAGAGATTGGTCACGGAAACTTAGCCATGCGTGCTTTAAAGCGCATGATTCCAGAAGATTTCCCTTACACAGTGCGTGTAGTTTCTGATATCTTAGAATCTAATGGTTCTTCTTCAATGGCAACAGTTTGTGCTGGTTCATTAGCATTAATGGACGGTGGTGTTCCAGTGAAAAAACAAGTATCAGGTATCGCAATGGGATTGATAATGGGTAAAGATGGAAACTACGCAGTTCTTTCTGATATCCTTGGTGATGAAGATGCTTTAGGTGATATGGACTTTAAAGTTGCTGGTACTGTAGATGGTATCACAGCTTGTCAGATGGATATCAAAGTAGATGGTCTTTCTGAAGAAATCCTTCGCAAAGCATTAGAGCAATCTAACGCTGGGAGAATGCACATCTTGAACAAGATGAATGAAACAATCAGTGTACCTGCTGATGACTTCAAACCAAACGCTCCTCGTATCCACACAATGATGATCCCTAAAGATTTGATTGGTGCGGTAATTGGACCAGGAGGAAAAATCATTCAAGAAATTCAACGTGAAACAAATACTACTGTAGTTATCGAAGAAATCGGTAACCAAGGTAAAGTAGATGTTGCTGCAACTTCAAAAGAAGAAATGGACTTAGCAGTTGCTCGTATCAAAGCCATTACAGCTCAGCCTGAAATTGGTGAAGAATACATGGGTAAAGTTAAAGCCATAGCTCCATACGGTGCATTCGTTGAAATCCTTCCAGGAAAAGACGGTTTACTTCACATTTCTGAAATCGACTGGAAACGCATTGAAGACGTAAGTCAAGTGTTGAAAGAAGGTGATCAAATCAAGGTGAAGTTGATTGATATCGATGGAAAAACAGGAAAAATGAAACTTTCTAGAAAAGTTTTAATCCCGCGTCCAGAGAAGAAAGAAGACTAATTCAGAACTTCTGAATCAATATTTTTTAGAGAGGCTCCTAACTTTTAGGAGCCTTTTTTCGTTTATAGGTATCGATACCATCGTCAATTTCAATATGTTGACGAATCCCCGTCCTTTTTAAGCTTACCTTTTTCTTCTAATAACTAATCGATACGGAACCATGAGACAACTCAAGATTACCAAGCAAATTACTAATCGCGATACTGCATCTTTAGATAAATATCTAATCGAAATTGGACGTGAAAGTTTAATCACAGCCGATGAAGAAGTAGAATTAGCACAACGTATAAAAGCGGGTGATCAAGCTGCATTGGATAAGCTTACCAAAGCCAATCTCCGATTTGTTGTTTCTGTTTCTAAACAATATCAAAACCAAGGGTTAAGTCTTCCCGATTTAATCAATGAAGGAAATTTAGGTTTAATTAAAGCGGCCAAACGTTTTGATGAAACCAGAGGATTCAAATTCATTTCATACGCTGTTTGGTGGATTCGTCAAAGCATACTTCAAGCTTTAGCTGAGCAATCGCGTATTGTTAGACTACCCCTCAACAAGATTGGGGCTATCAATAAAGTAAACCAAGCCTATTCATTTTTAGAGCAAGAGTTTCAAAGACAACCATCGGCTGTTGAAATTGCCAACTTCTTAGATATCACCAAAGAAGAAGTTGAGCAATCATTGAAAAACAACAAACGCCATGTTTCTATGGATGCTCCTTTAATTGGTGATGATGACGACCGCTCTATGTACGATACCATTTCAAATGGTGATGAAGAAAATCCAGAAGAAGGGCTACTTCACGAATCTTTGAGAAAAGAAATTGAACGATCGTTGAGTATGTTGAATCCCCGTGAGGCTGACATCATCAAATTGTATTTTGGGTTGAGCGGGAATCACCCGATGACGTTAGAAGAAATTGGTGAACGCTTTGATTTAACTCGCGAACGTGTACGTCAGATTAAAGAAAAAGGACTTCGCAGATTGAAACACACTTCGCGAAGTGCTCAATTGAAAGCTTACTTAGGGTAATAAACGATTTGGTTTAGCTACTTTTGCGGCAAATAATTGTACGCGATGAAACATTTGGTAGCTCCTTCCATCCTTTCTGCAGATTTTGCTAACCTGCAACAAGAAATTGAAATGGTTAACAACAGTGAAGCAGATTGGTTTCACATTGATGTTATGGACGGAAATTTTGTTCCAAACATCACTTTTGGAATGCCTGTTATCAAGGCGATGAAAAAGCACGCGAATAAACCGTTTGACGTACATTTAATGATTGAAAAGCCTGAGCGTTATATCAATGATTTTAAAGAGGCAGGTGCTGATATCTTAACAGTACACTACGAGGCTTCAACGCATTTACACCGTACCATTCAACAAATTAAAGAAGCTGGAATGAAAGCTGGTGTTGCTATCAATCCACACACTTCTGTTTTCCTTTTAGAAGACATTCTTTCTGAGATTGATTTGGTAACGATTATGAGTGTTAACCCTGGATTTGGTGGCCAAAAATTCATTGAAAATACCTTTGTTAAGGTTGAAGATTTGAAAGAAATGGCTGAAGAAATCAATCCAAATCTTTACATCGAGATTGATGGTGGGGTAACTAACGCCAACGCTTATGATTTAGTAGAAGCTGGAGCAAACGTTTTAGTTGCTGGAAGTTTTGTGTTCAACAGTAAAAATCCTGTTGATACTATTAAAGATCTTAAGCACTTATAAGCCGATCTAATTCAGATTAATTCACTAGTTTTCATAGGCCTATGAAAAAACTAGTTCTATGCATTAGTCTGATTCTTCCCTTTTGGGCTTTTGCTCAAAACAGTCATTATTGGAGTCAGGGATTTGGAGCCAAACAAACTTTTTTGTCTGGTTCAATGATTTCAACTGTAAATGATAATTCTGCTGTTTTTTACAATCCAGCTGGTATTGGAAATTTAGCATCATCTGAAATTTCTATTAACGCCAATGTTTATGGTCTTTCTATGTTTTACATTGAAAATGGCTTAGGCGAAGGAAATGATTTGAGCAGCATCAGAGCTTTGTTATTTCCCCAGTTTATGGGCGGAAGTATCAAGTTAAAAGACTCTAAATTCTCAATGGTTGTGGCTTATATGTCTCGACATTACGCCAAAAACCGCATTGCTATTTTTGATACTCAAATTAGAGATTATATCCCATCTGAAAACGGAGATGAAATCTATAACATCAACTTAGATTTAGAAACCTTACTACACGAACAATGGGGAGGTGTTGGACTGGGTTATAAGATCAATGAAAAGCTGTATCTCGGAGCTAGTGGTTTTGTAACCTACAGAAATCAAAAAAATCAATCGCTCTACTCAAGAACTTTAGTGAGTCAAGATGGGGTAACTTTTGATCCCATTTCAATCAATTCTTCACAAAGAACGGTTATTGACATTTTCTCCCTTTTATTCAAAGCTGGGATACAATACCACAGTGGTTCACTGAGCTTTGGTGGGACAATTACCTTACCCAATATCAATGTTGTTAAGTTTGCCAATGGTAGATTTAATGAAACCGTTACCAATGTAGAGCAGTATTATCCTGATCGCATGGATGGTGAAATTTTTGAGCGTAATAGCTCTTACAAAACCAAATACAAATCGCCTTTGAGTATAGCGGCTGGAATAAGTTTTGAAAAAGGCAAAAACACCTGGCACTTAACCGCTGAGTACTTCACTCCTATTAAGGAATACACTGTAGCCATTCCTAAAACCCCATACCACATTGCTAGTCCAACAGATAAATCTTCAGAGTATCAGACCACATTAAGCAAAGGCAGTTTATTAATTGCCGAAACTTCTGCAAGGGGCATTTTTAATGTTGCTCTTGGTTTAGAACGTAGAGTTAATGACAAAATAACCCTGAACTACGGTTTTAGAACCGACTTCAACTACTTTAACGGAAACAACGAAAACAACGTTCAGTTTGATCGTGATTTGTGGGATTTATATCACTTTACAATTGGTGTAAGCTCAGAACACAAACAAGTAATTACAACTATAGGATTGGATAATGCTTTTGGTTACCACAAAAATATTTCAGCATTCGGAGATGCCAATATCCCCAACTTTGAAGATGAAAACCTAAGTGCAACAGTAACTGGTAAAAGCACTGTATACACTTATGTTGGTATGCTTGTTATTGGCGTTACTAAGCTGTTTTAGTGTTTACCATCAACATAATCCTGCAAATAGCTAAATCGTTCAGTTAGTTTGCCGTTCAATGTCATTGTAGCACGATCAAGAATTCCTTCTTGATCTCCATCAAAAAATGCTGGTAAAATTTTAGTGGAGAATTCCTCTCCAAAAGATTCTGAAGCGTCTTTCGGTAATTCACAAGGCAAGTTGTCTACAGCCATCACAGTAATTACATCAGGCTTAGTAAAATCATCTTCGCTTTCTGTTTGTGGATTGTAGCCGTAAATAGGATCTTCAATAGTAGAAGGCTTGATGGTTGATGCTACTGGACCATCAATATCGCAACTGATATCAGCCACAACTTGAATGTTAAAATCAGATGATTTTGCGTCTTCACGGGTGAATAAATATGGAGAACCTTCTGCGTAAAAATGACCTGCAATAAACATGTCTGACACTTTTGCCCAACGCATGAAATCAGATTCATATTGATCTGAATTTTTGTAAAAATCAGATTGCCCAGACGGTTTTCCGTCTTTACGCTTGTTGTAATGTTCTACTCCAATTCTGGTGTAAACTGGATAATCAAATGATTTTTCTAAATATTCTTCAGGAGTAACTTTTTGGATTCCTGCTCTGTTTAACGTTTCTTCGGCACCATGAGCTACTCTACCCGTTCCAGTGAGTAAGATTTTAATAGCTGGTAAAGCTAACTTAGAAAACTCAGCTTCCATCTCTACTCTATCTTCACATTGGTATGCAGGTTTTAAATCGTACTTACCCGTTCTTTTACCGTATGCAATTAAACCATTGTAAGCTCCAACAATTCCGGCATATCTACCAAATCCGATCAATCTATTTCTTTTCGGATCAGTTAATACTTCCCAATCTAACAAACGGATATTTTTATCTAAAATAGCTCGAAGTAACTCACGGTTATATGGTTGTTCTTTAATGGTATGCGAAAAGAAAAGGTAGGTTTTGTTAGGAAGTAGATCTTCAATATTCACCTCTTTCACACCAATGATTACGTCACGATCTTCAAGACTATCAACCACAGGAACATTCAAATTACTGTATGCTTCATCTTTAAAAATCCTAACCTGACTTGATTGTACAGTAAGATTGAGATTGGAGTATTCTTTTATGAGTTGAACACATTGATTTGGTGTTAAAGGAACACGTTTATCAGGTGGATTTTTTCCTTCTTTAATTACGCCAAGTTTCAATGTATTCATAATGTGTGATTTTAAAGCAAATATAACAGATGATTTCAGGTATAAAACATCTGTATAATATTGGTCTTTTCTATTTTTACAGTCAAAATTCTAACTATGCGTAAGTTCCTAACTTTAACACTTTTAATCCTTTCGGGATTAGCCTATGGTCAAACGTTTGAAGGGTCTGTTACCTATTCAATTGAGTACATCTCTATGCCAGATGAAATGGCGGGTTACATCAATATGTTTCCGAGATCAACTACTCTTTATGTAAAAGGTAAAAAGAACCGAATGGTTCAAGTAACTGAAAACGTAGGTACTCAAATCATGATTGTTGACGAACAAGCAAGAATTGGCTACATGGCTATCGATCAAATGAACTCTAAAGTGTATGCTAAGGTCCCTAGTTTTGTATTGAATGAATACTTGAAACCAACTGTTTTAGACATTGATTACACAAACGAAAAATCTGAAATTGCTGGATACAACTGTAAAGAGGCACTTATTCAGCATGGCGAAGGTGTTGAGAGAACTCAAGTTTGGTATGCTACTTCATTGCCTGTTGCAGATTATAAAGACTTTAAAATGTTGCGTGGATTTCCAGTTGCTTATTGGGTAAAAGAAGGTCCTGTTAGTATTAAATACGAAGCAACTCAAATAGATCAATCAAAACAAAGTGATTCACTTTTTGAAATTCCTGAAGGATATCAAGAAATCACTTGGGAAGAAATGGTAGCAACAGGGTTCTCAACATTTTAAGAGAACCCCCGCTAGTGTTATTATCTCATCATTAGTCCGTAGATACTAACGAAAAACTCGTGACTACCTGAAGAATATTTTGCAATATCAGTAGTGGGATAATCGTAAGAATATCCCACTTTCATAAAGTCTTTGATATTCAAACCACCTAAAATCACAACCGCTGATTCATGTCTGTAAGACAATCCTAACCAAAATTTCTCTTGATACTCGGCTTGAATACTAACGTCAAATGATGTTGGAGCTGGATCTGTATATCTTACCAAAACACTTGGTAGCAATACCACATCTTTATTAAACTCGATAGAGTATCCAGCAGTTAGAAAGTGGTGAAAGTTTAATTGACCAGCCTCACCTACCGATTCAGAAACAATACTGTTTTGAAACAATTGCTCAGCTGAATATCCTGCAAAGAAGTTGTATGTACTTAACCACAATGCAAATGAACCATCAAACACCGTTTTAGATGTACCATTTAATTGATAGTTGATGTATTGCGGATCGTTTGGGTCTATCAGGTTGATTTTAGACTGATCAAGTTCAAATCGAGTGAAACCTAAAGCCAAAGATGAAGCCAACCTCCAATGTTGATTTAATGGAATATTAAGTGTGTAGCTTCCTTTTGAAGATGTTGTTAAGTAAGCTCCAGCCACATCGCGAACTACGTATCCACCAACTGCGTGATACAGTTTTTTCTCAAGAACTTTGGCCTTGATAAATCGGTAAGAACGAATTCCTTTTACTTTAACCTTTTCCTGAGGTCTATTTATCGCAGCGTGAGCTGAAAAGTAAAAAGTGCTTGGCGCATCATTGAAACCAGCCCACTGTTTTCTATACGAGCTTGCTACTTCAAATCCTGGTTCTAAACCAGCTGTAGCAGTGTTTAAAGTGTAACTATTCATTAAGTACTGGCTGTTAGCCGAAAGCTGTTGAGCTCTCAACTGAAAAGTCAGTGCCGTTGCAATGAATAATAGGGTTATATATAGAAGCTTTTTCATCAGTTGATAATTGTTACAATTCCGGTTATACCTTCATGTCCACTTCCTAGGTTTAGGATAAAATAGTAAGATGCTGCTGGCAATTTTTCGCCATTGTAAGTACCGTCCCAATCATTGTGGTAATCGTTACTTTCATAAACCATCTGACCATTTCTGTTGTAGATTTTTACAGAAACAAAATCATATTCATCAAGTCCTTGTACTTCAAAGTAGTCGTTTATGCCATCTCCATTTGGAGTAAATGCAGTACCTACATTAACGTTGTTGTGAATATTAACCACTACTTCTTTTTGGTTTTCACAACCCTGTTCAGAAGTTACAACAGCAGTATAGGTAACTGCCTCGGTTGGAGCTGTTAGAGTGATAGAATCTCTAGGTGTAGAAACCAGATCTTCTGGGAACCATTGATATGTTGATGGAATATCTGAAGTCACCCACAATTGAAGATCATCACCGTAATAAACAGAGGTATCAGCCTGTACTCGAATTTCTGGAATTGGATTTACAACAGCAGTAAACGAACACTGGTTAGTATTTCCACTTTGATCTTCCACTTGCCAAACTACATCGTAAGTACCTATTTCAACTGAAGTACCAGGATATGGCCCACTTACTAAATAGTAATCTAAATCTGTACAGTTATCTGTTATTTGAGGAATATCGTATTGAACACTAGATTCACATGTTTGAACATCTGCTGGACAAATAATTTCAGGAGCGATAGTATCTAATACTGTAATTTGAACCATCGATCTTCTGATATTTCCACTTGGATCTTCAACTTGTAATTCAACTTGATTTACACCTAAATCGTTACAACCAAATACCGACTGAACAAACGTAGTTGACGAAACGCTACAATTATCATTCGTAGATACAATAGCTGTGTTTGGATCTGCAATTGCTTCTCCGTTAGCATCTAAATAAACAGTAATTGGTTGAGTTAAAACTTGAGGCAAAATGGTATCCAACACATTTATAACAACAGGTGCAGTGCTCACATTTCCGTAAATATCAATTGCTGTAAATGTTACAGTATTTGCACCAACCTCAGAACAATCAAAATTGGTTTGAGACAATGAAATTGAATCTAACATGCAGTTGTCTGCTGTTCCAGCGTTAACAGCCTGAGGAGTAGTTGAAGTTTGACCATTAGCATCTAAATAAATACTAATGGTTTGAGTTGCAATAACTGGTGATACTGTATCAACAACTGTTACATCAACGTTTCCATTTTGGAAATTACCATTCACATCTTGAGCAGTAAACACCACTTGATTTGTACCAATATCGTTGCATGTAAATGTGGTTTGGCCTACTCCTGTAAACTGAACTCCACAGTTGTCGTAAGTTCCATTATCTACATCATTTGGTGAAAGCAACGCAACACCTGAAGCATTTAAGTATAACGTTACAGGTTGAGTAACAACTGTAGGTTTAATCGTATCTGAAACAGTTACAAAAACTGAAGCACTATCAATGTTTCCACTTTGATCTTCAGCAATTAAATATACTTGTTGCAAGCCTTCATCAGCACAAGTAAATGCGGTGTTGCTCAAACTAAGTTGTTGCAGAGTACAATTATCATAAGTTCCGTTGTCAACCTGAGAAACTGCTAAAGTTGCATTTCCTGAAGCATCTAGGTAGATGGTTGTTGGTTGAGCTAAAACTGTAGGTAATAATGTATCATCAACGGTAACTGTAACATCTACAGAATCGCGGTTACCATCAGTATCAACTACCTTAAAGTTAACCGTGTTCGCACCTAAATCTGTACAATTGAATTGGGTGATATCTGCTAAATATTGCGCGATAGAACAGTTATCTACACTCCCATTATCAAGGTCTTGAGGATTAAGAGTTACTTGTCCGTTTGCACCCAAATAAACGGTCATGTTTTGTCCAGCAATTTGAGGAGCAAGAGAATCTCTCACCTCAACTACAACAGAAGCCGTACTGCTATTTGAACTCTGATCGTAAACTGTTACTTGTACGGTATGGAAACCGATATCACCACAAGTAAATGATGAAGTACTAAAGTTTACATTTTGGATGTTGCAGTTATCTACAGAACCTGCGTCAACATCTGTAAATTGCATGTTGTAATTTCCACTCGCATCCAAATAAACTACCGTATTGGTAAGCATCAATTGTGGCGAAGTTGAATCAATTACTGTAACAATTACAGGTTCAGTTGTTGAGTTTCCACTAGAATCGGTTGCTGTGTAATAAACCGTATTTGTGCCTAAATCTAAACAAGTAAATGTAGAGTCAGACAGCGACATAGATGCTAAAGCACAATTGTCTGTTGATCCTTGGTTTACTTGACTTGTATATAAGGTTGCATCTCCTGATGATCCCAAGAAAATAGATACATTTTGTACACTCACTTGAGGCGAAACAGTATCAACAATGGTTACTTGAACTGAAGTTGAAGCTGTATTTCCATTGTTATCTGTTGCAGTTAATGTAACTGAATTTGCTCCAAGGTCTAAGCAGTTGAACGTGTATTTGCTTAAAGTCAAAGACTGAATTCCACATTCATCAATTGAACCATTGTCAACTTGATTAGCTGTAATTGACACACTTCCGTTTGCATCTAAATAGGCAGTTACATTTTGTCCATTTACTTGAGGCGAAATGGAATCGATGATTTGAATTGTAGCTGCTGTATTACTAATGTTTCCGGATACATCTTGAGCATAGAAAGTAACCGTATTCGAACCAACATCAGAACAATTGAAAATTGAATCGCTCAACCAAATTTGAGCCACAGAACAATTATCAATGGTTCCGTTATTCAAAGCTGATGCACTAACTGTTACCTGTCCAGAAGCATTTAAATATGCAGTAACCGGTTGAATAGTAATTGTAGGAGCTGTTAAATCCAATACCTCAACTTGAATAACTTCAGTAGCACTATTTCCACTTCTGTCAGTTGCCGTAACGGTTACATTGTTGTTTCCAGTATCTGCACATGTAAATGAGCTTTGAGAGAATGTAACTGATTGAATCATACAGTTATCAGTTGATCCTGTGTTGATATCAGCAAAAGTGAAGCTTGCAGCACCTGAAGCACTTAACGTTAATTGGATATTCTGAACTTGTAAATCTGGAGCTGAAGAATCAATAACCGTAGCAATAAATGGAGCAGAATTACTGTTTCCTGATGAGTCAATTACAGTTAAAATCACTGAATTTGAACCTGTATCAGCACAAGAGAAAACTACTTGAGAAACGCTCCATGTTTGAATTCCACAATTGTCATAACTACCAGCATCAGCCAATGAAGCTTGTAAATTCACACTTCCATTAGAACCTAAGTACAAGGTTACGTTTTGTGCAACAGCCACCGGACTTACTGTATCTACAACTGTAACCAAAGCTATTGCAGAACCTGAATTTCCAGTTGAATCATACGCGTTTAAAGTAACTTGATTGATTCCCAAATCTACACATGTGAAAGTAGAATCTGACAACGCAAAGTGAGAAATAGAACAGTTATCATAAGAACCATTGTTGATCATCCCTGAGGTAATTGAGGCATCACCCGATGGATCTAAATAAACCGTAAGATTTTGAGCAATTACAACTGGTGCTGTTTGATCTACTACAGTAATGGCCACTGAATCTACAGTAACATTACCATACAAATCGGTTGCAGTTGCAGCCACCATTCTAGTTCCAAGATCAGCACAAGTAAAATTATTCTGACTTAAAACAGATGATTGTAGTCCACAGTTATCAAAAGTTCCGTTATCAACTTGGTAAAACAGCACACTAGCCTGACCATTGTTGTTAAGTGAAACTGTGATAGGATTAAGTTGTAAAGTTGGAGAAATGGTATCGTAAACATTTACAATTACATTTCTTGTTCTCGTGTTTCCGTTTAAGTCAACTGCTGTAAACACAACCAGGTTGTTTCCGATGTTGTTGCAGTTGAAAGTAGTTCTACTGATTGAAGTTGATTGTAAACCACAATTATCATATGAACCTCCATCAATATCATTTGCCGTAATGGATGCTGTTCCACTGGCATTCAGATAAATTGAAATGGCATTTGTAATAAGGGTTGGTCTAACCGTATCTGCAACTTGAACAGTAACATCACTAGATTTAGTATTTCCGTGAATATCTGTTGACGTTATTGTAACCGTATTGGCACCTACGTTATTACAATTGAAGCTATTGGTGTTGATGTAAATGGTATCGATTCCACAACTATCGTAAGAGTTGGTATTGATGTCATTAACGGTAATAGTTGCGTTACCAGCTGTATCCAGATAAATTGTTGGCGACTGTGTTACCAAGGTTGGTTTAACACTATCAATTACCGTTACTTCAAAAGAAATTGATGTTGAATTACCTTGAGCATCTTGAGCGGAGAACGTTAATGTGTTAGAGCCGATATCTGCACAAGTAAAAGTACTGTCTGAAATTGTTCTTGTGAATGAGTTACAGTTATCCCAAGAATTAGAATCAACTTGATTTATTGAGATAGAACCGAAACCTGCACCATTGAGATAAACATCTAAATTTCTGGCATACAATATTGGTCTAGTTGTATCATAAACCGTTACTGTGAATGCCCCTACTCTTTGATTTCCGTTTATATCTAAAGCAGTAAATGTTTCATTATTCACACCAATATCAGAACAAGAGAAATCGTATTGTGATAGATAAACCGAATCTACTGTACAGTTGTCTGATGAGCCGTTATTAACCTGTGAAGCATTTATGCTAGCTTGTCCATTCGCATCTAAATACAAAGTCATATTCTGCGTATGAACAATTGGTTTAATGGTATCTAAAACATTAACAAAAACAGTTGCATTTGATGAATTTCCACTTTGATCGGTAATGGTATAAGTAACCGAATTTGATCCTAAATCATTACAACCAAATGCCGATTTACTAAGTGTACTTAAAGTGATAGAACAGTTATCGTAAGAACCTCCATTTACTTGAGATGTAGTTACTGTTGCTGTTCCTGCAGTATCTAGATAAACTGTAATTGGTGTATTTACAACTGGAGTTGGTGCAATGTTATCAATAACTGTAACCGTTACAGTGGTTGTGTTTGAATTCCCATTTACATCTAAAGCAGTTAAAACAACATTATTATCACCGGTGTCTGAACAAGTGAAATTATATTTCGATAACGTGAGTGTATCTATCGAACAGTTGTCAAAAGAACCATTATCAATTTGAGCCGCTGTAATGCTTGCTGCTCCATTTACATCAAGGTATATAGTTCTATTTTGACCAATAGGTGTTGGTATAATGGTATCACGAACTAAAACTGTGATATCAACTGTGTCATAATTGTATGCTCCAGCTAAATCTCTGTAATAACTAAAACTACTATCGCGAGCGATAAACTGAACGGTGTCTAAACCAACATCAGCACAAGTAAAAGTAGACTGTGATAACCAAGTAGAATCAACCATACAGTTATCTGTACTTCCATCTTCAACATCATTGGCAGATAATGTTGCATTTCCACTTGCATCTAAATAAACTGTATCGTTTTTAGCTTTTGCAACTGGTGCAATGGTATCGTAAATGATAACTTGAGCCTGAACGATAGTTGAATTTCCGTTGGTATCTGAAACTGTGTAGTTAATCAATAATTCACGTACAACAGAAGTGTCTTGTTCAATGGTTAATGATCCCGCTTCTACAGTACCTGTAGTATCTCCAAATTCCCACCCAACAACTCTATGATTTTCAGTATCTGCAATGTAAATATCTGTTCCGTTAACATAAACGTCTCTTGGATAATTCAAAGATTTGTTTGAAGCACTTGGACTATTTCCGCCAGCTACTAAAGTTCCAACAGTATCTGATGCTCCCCATAAAACAATACGGTTGTTGTTTTTATCAGCAACATAAACATCTTCTGCACTGGTAACAAACAAGCCTGTTGGAGCATCTAGTAATCTTAAAGTAGAACCTGCAGTATCGTACCCTGCTACAGTTGTACCAACAGTATCATTAAAATTCCACCTTTGAATACGGTTATTTCCGAAATCAGCGATAAAGTATTTTGAATTGACAACAGCGATATCATAAGGTAAGCTCAATTGACTGATAGAATCACCTTGTCCATTTCCACCTGCTACTGTTGTTCCAGATGAAGCACTTGATGCCCATCTTTGAATACGGTGATTGTAAGTATCCGCGATGTAAACATTATTTGATCCATCAACAAATACACCAGCAGGTCTATTCAACTGATTAGTGCCATTTCCTTGGCCGTTACCACCAGCAACTGTTGTTCCTGTTGAGGCACCGGGTGCCCAATATTGAATTCTGTTGTTCGAGAAATCGGAGACATAAACACCACCACTCGAGTTTACCCAAAGTCCAGCAGGATTACTCAATTGGTTGGCTGCACTACCTTGCCCATTTCCACCAGCAACCGTTGTTCCTGTTGTTGCTCCAGGAGCCCATCTTTGTACGCGGTGATTCAAGAAATCAGAAACGTAAATATTTCCGGATCCATCTTGATAAATCGAATACGGTGTGTTGAGCTTGTTTGCACCATTTCCGACATAAACAGAATCATCATTGATTACTGTTGAATAAGTATTCAGGTCTGAACAATCGAACAACGTATCAACTAAAACACGAGTAGAAATCTGGCAGTTATCTGTACTTGACGAATCAATTCTTGACGGATTAGTTGAAGCAATACCCGCAGCATTTATGAAAACGGTATCTGTAAATGTTGAAACACTTGGTCTTACCGTATCAACAACTGTAATGCTAAAAGTATCGTAAGCGATGTTCAAACAGAAATCCATCGCATAAAATGAATTTCGTGTAACACCAATGGTATATTGGTTGGTATCTGCAACACCAGCATCTTGTTGAACCAAGAAAATTCCCGACTGGCTATCAGTAACCCAACCTTGATTGATGAAGTAATTCTCGAAACTTGAATCAGCTCCCGTTAAGAAAGGCTTGATGATACAAACACTATCTGGAACGTATAAAGTTGTATCGTTAAATACGTTAAATGTTGGTGCTGTATAATCGTTGAATGGAGTTACTGTAACTGTATCATAACAAGTATATGATCCATCAACGATAGTTAAATAAACGGTATCAGGAGATGCAATTTGAACTCCACCAAAACTTACGTTTGGCAAAGAGTCTAAAGAACCAGAAAATGTAGTTGATTCAGATGTCCAAGAATAGGAAGTTGCTCCTACTGGTATTGCATTCAGCGTGATAGTGTCAATGTTACAAATTCCTGTATCACCCTCTAAAACGCCACAATTTACTACCTCAACAATTAATTCAGCAGTGTCTAATTCATTCCAGTTTGAATATTGATAAGTATAATATAGGTATGCTGAATCTGCTGGAGTTGTCCAAAATACATCAGACTCTATACTATCTGTTGAATTGATGGTAACATTTCCGTTAGCCGTAACCCAATCGTGTTTGAACACACGTGTATCTGAATTGCTATAAGAAGCTGTATAGGTTTCAGTATTATTCTTCAATAAACTGGTAACACCAGAAATTGAAGCGCTCGCAGGAGAAATATTCACCCACGCAGCTGTTGATGTTAAAGAACCATTTCTGTGGTTACTTGTGTAATCGTAAACTACCAATCCTGAACCTTGATCGAATTGATAATAACCTTCTAGGTTGGCAGTTGTAGAATCAAACTGTGTATGGATGTTTGATTCGATTTCAGACGCTGTTAATACTTTACTCCAAAATCTAAATTCATCTAATTGGCCATCAAATCGGTTTAAACCTAAACTACCAACTACTGAATTTGAACCAATGTAGAAGTGGTTACTGTTGTTGATGTCGTCTATTGAAGCAATATCCTCGCTTGAAACTACTGCGCCATCAATATAAATGTAAAGTGAATCTAATACTCGATCAAATACAAAGGCAACGTGGCTCCATTCATTTAAAGAAACAGATGCCGAAATATCAATTTTGTGATTGAAATCAACACCATTAGAATCTTTGATGTCAATGGCTAATGAATCGTCTTCTGTATATATTTCTAAGAAATTATTTACAGGTAAGAATCCGTTTAATGTTCCACTTCTACCGTCTTTTTCTAGAAGGTATGAGGTTCCCGACAAAGCATTGGGTTTTACCCAAAACTCAATACTGGCTCCTGATCCAATCGTTAATAATTCGGTATTGTTATCTGGAACAAATACGGTTGTTGATGAAACATCAACTGCGTGCGGTGCGGTTGGAGATTGTGCAAATCCCCAATTGAGTGCAAAAAACGCACCTAATATGGCCAAAAAAGGTTTCAAGATCGGGTCTTATTTTTTGGGTGTAAGTTTCATTTTCTTGTTGTTGGTCATCAACTTCATTCTCAAGGTAACTTCATGAGAACCACCAGTGTAATTTCTCATTTCGTTGATGACATAATCGTAAGAGTATGCGAACTCAATAAAGTCATGATCGTAACCAACTTG
>MDTF01003567.1_pt1 | contig 50237 bp, 47 predicted proteins | sample 811191 | NCBI WGS metagenome assembly MDTF01 (sample SAMN05326649, study PRJNA326480) | marine metagenome | isolation source: seawater | place: Southern Ocean | collected 2011 | reverse complement strand
TCCGTGTCTTAAGACAAAGTACCATTGGCGCTGAAGGGCTTGACTTCCGAGTTCGGAATGGGATCGGGTATTGCCCCTTCGCAATAATCACCAGGCACAGTTTATTACCAAAATTAGATAACATTGTAAAGATTAATCTATGCTATTTTAAATCTAAAAAGCCTTTGGATTCATGCTTTGTCATCTTTTTTTAGAATAAATAGATTGAAGATAAAAACCTACTGGCAAGCTATAAACTATCATTAGCCAGTTATTAAAAAAATTACCATTTGGCGATAAAGGCCAAACTGTTATTAATATTCCTGCTAATAGACAAACTTGATAATCTGTGAGGAATCTTTTTTGTTTAAAGATTATAGATTTGAATTGCCTTAAAGCAGCATATAAAACATAACCTAAGGCAGTAAATAAAAATAAAAACCCTACAATTCCAGTTTCAGCTAACAGCTGCAAATAAAAATTATGAGGATGAGTCATGCAAGGAGAAACTCCGACTGCATATTTCTCATTTTTACATATTACTCTAAACATCTTTGGGCCGTGTCCCAATATAGGTTGGTCTTTAAACATATTGTACGCAGTTCTGTATAGGCTGTCATGGCCTGGGCTAAAAATAATTGGCTCCTTTTTTGCTTTTGAGCCTTTGATAAGACCCATATCTTTAGCAGGGCTTTTAAACATTCTATCATTTAATTTTGATGAATTTAGACTTAAAACAGTAATACAAATAATCGCTATGATAAATGTTACTAATCTAAATTTTTGATACTCTTTAATTAAGATAATAATGAATACCGTTGATAAATTTAAAAAAAAGAAAGCAGCTCGCTCACCTGACATAAAAATTAATACATCAATTAAGATAAACAGAAGCCCTATAAAATAAATTTCAAGTTTCTGTTTTTTTTTAACTAGAAATAAAGCAAATAATAATGGGAATAACCTTGATAAGTATGAGCCCATGATTAATTCATCTCCAAAGAAAGATGAAACACGTTCTGGACCCCCTGCTAAACCCATTTTAAATCCAAATATATTTGCTCCAGTAAAAAATTGAAAATAACCATCGATTACCAAAGTTGAAAAACATAAAATTAATGTATAATAAAAATAAGTTAAAATACTTTTATCTTTATCAATTAAATACCAAATAAAACAACTAAACACACCTATTCTAAAATAAAATAAAGAACTTTTTATACTTAGAGATATATCTTCAGCCCCCAAACTAAGTATTGTAGAAATAATACAAAATAACAAAAATATAATGAATACAATGTTATTAAAATAATAAAAATTATCATTTTTTAATACATAATATAAAAAAAATAAAGCTGAAACACTTACTATTAAATCTGGAAAAAAGGGCCCCCAAATTAAAAATGGAATAATTGATGCAATTATTAAATTAATTAAAACTGTATTTGAGTATTTCAAATTATTCATAAAAAATTTTAAAATTAAAGTTATAATAAATTATTTAGGCTTAATTCTGATAATTTTATTGTCTTGATCATTAACAATAGGAGATGTTTTCAAATAATTTTTAAATTTTAACTGTTCTTCATAAATATGATCAACAATTTTTGAGTTAGACTGATAAGATGGAAGTAATTTATGAAGCATATCTTTAACTTCAGCTGCCTTATTATCCTGGAGCAAAGCAGATAAATTATCTAAATCTATTTTAAGTTGATCAAAGGTAATAAAGGGATCTTGTGCTTTTTGAATTTTCTCATGATAAGTTTTTTGAGGATTATCCCCTAATAATAGTTCTTCATATAATTTTTCACCTGGTCTAAGTCCTGTTATCTTAACCTCTATATCTCCCTCTAAATTTTTATCATCTTTAACCATTAAACCTGAAAGTTTAATCATTTTATAAACTAGGTCTTTAATTTTTATACTTTCACCCATATCTAAAATGAATACCTCACAACCTTCGGACATAGCTCCTGCTTGAATGACTAATTGGGAAGCCTCAGTTGTGGTCATAAAATAACGAGTAACTTCAGGGTGGGTTAAGGTTACTGGGCCTCCATCTTTAATTTGCTTTTTAAATTTAGGAATTACAGAGCCTGATGATTTTAGAACATTACCAAAACGAACAATAGCAAATTTGCTGTGTTTGTCTTGATTATGATAAATTGCTTGTACACAAATTTCAGCGAGTCTTTTACTTGCGCCCATAATATTAGTTGCCCTTACCGCTTTATCACTTGAGATTAGAACAAAATTTGAAACATTATGTTGAATTGCAATTTGTGCAATTAAGAAAGTTCCAAAGACATTATTTTTAACACTTTCACAAATATTTTCCTCAACCAAAGACACATGTTTATAAGCTGCAGCATGATAAACTGTATCTATTTTAAAAGTTTTAAACACTTCATTCAATCTTGATGAATTTTGAACATTAACCAGCAAAGGAATAACTTTTAAATTTGGTATTATATTTTTTAACTCTTCACTAATTTTATAAAGAGCAAATTCATTTAATTCTAAAAGTAATAATTTTTTAGGTTTTAATTTTATAATTTGACGACATAATTCTGAACCAATAGAACCGCCTGCTCCTGTAACTAATACAACTTTTGAGTTAATATTTTTATTTAATAATTCTAAATTTGGTTGAACTTGCTCTCTATTTAGCAAATCTTCAATACTTAAATCTTTAATATCAGATACAGATATTTTACCATCTACAATATCTTGAAAACTCGGTAAAGTTTTAACCGTAACTTTATATTTATTTAAAATATCAATAATTTGGTTTCTCTTTATTCGATTAATTGATGGAAGAGCAAGTAAAACTAGATCAATATCTTTTAAGTTAATTAATTTATATATCTTTAACGGGTCATAAACAGTTTGACCCAATATTGATTGATTATGAAATTGTTGATTATCATCTAAAAAACCAACGACTTTCATTTCAGGATTATTTTCTAAACTAGCTAATAACTGTCTTCCAGCACTACCTGCTCCATAAATTAGTACTTTCTTTTTATTTTTAGAATTTTTAAAAGTAAAAGTATTAACCAATAAATACCTAATAATTATTCTTGAACTTGAAATCCCTAAAAACAATAATATGGGTTGAATAATACCAATAGATCTTGGAATACCTTTAAAAGTGGAATTTGAAGGATCTTGTATTCCATAAACACCAATAATCATAAAATATAATAACCCATAAACTGATGTGGCAACTGCTACAGTGAAAATTGTAGATGGACCTGCAAAACGAAACATGGTTTTATACAAACCTAAGAACCAAAACGTTGGGATCGCTAAAGATATTGAAATTATTACTGCTAAAATTGTTACATCATTAATTTTAATATATTGCTCTAGCCTTAGATAAAATGCAAACCAAGTGCATAAAATACACAAACTTATATCTATAATAATAGCAGTAAACCTCTTTGTATAACGAGGTAAATTGATTATATTTTTGAATGCTACAGTTAAAATTGACATAATAATTTTAAATTAAAAATTAGTATTTGATATTAAACCACAATTAGTAAAAAACAATAATATTGAAGTTTTATGATAATAATTAATCATAATAATGATATTTTTTCTATTTTTTAACTATCAACTTTAAGAGTGGCTTAAATCATTTTGAGTAAAAATTGAATGTCAGGAATCAACTTTTTTTTATTTATGTCTTACGTATTTATCCAAAATCATACTCCTATTATTAGTATCCAAAATTTTTAATTTTTTATGAATATAATTGATGGCGTTGATTAATTCCTTCTTTTTTGTTGATGCCAAATAAATTCTAGCAAAAACTTGTTTTTCTGTTCCAGTAAAAGAGGACTTTACTTTATCTTTAAGTTTAAACCTTTGCATCATGTCAAGAAAGCACTTGTGATTTTTAATTTTATCTAAATCATAAATTTTATTAATAATGCCCTCTTTTAGTAAAATCCAAACTGATGAAACAAATTTTTTTTTCAAAGATGGGTCATTAAATTTTGTAAAATTTCCAGTAAAAAAAGGTTTGCCCAGTGATAAGTCTAACAGCATATCTAAATGGTTAAATTTATTAATTTTACTTAAAACTAAATGTTGGCCTTCACCTTGTAAACGAAAACCTGGGTCATAAGGATAGATTTCATTATTTTTAACAAAACATTGAACACTCAATATTCCATTTTCAATATCAAGATAATTAATCATTTTCTTAAATTTGTTATTATATTTACTTAAAATTAATTTTAAATATTTGCTATTATAGTCAGTACCAATGCATACTGGTGATTTATTATTTTGATTTTTATTAGTAGTTCTATCTACTACACATGACAAAAAAACTTTTTTATTTATAATCGTATAATATAATTGTATGTCATCTTCCAAAAAATATTTTTGGCAAACGATCATGTTTTTTTTACTTTTTATTTTTGCTTCTTTTGCTGCAACTTTAAGTTGGCTATTGGAATAACATATCTTTGCCCCAACACCACCACCAGAGTCTACGGGTTTAACTAGAACAGGAAAAAAATTATCTGGTAGAATATTTTTATTTTTAACATAATTTGTATAATCGGGTATATTTTTAAAACCAAACTTTTTACTAATTTTGTTAAAGCTATTTTTTGAAGAAAAATAACTTACTGATCTCTTATTTGCATAGCATGGCAGTTTATTTTTTCTACAAACCTCTTCGTAATTCTTGAGTAATATATCAACTGTACCTATCATTACAGCATCAATTTTATTTTTTCTGATAACATCATTAACAAATTGAAAGTTAGCAGCATCACCTTGAATTGGAAAATCAGCAATTTGTTTTGTTTTATTCGTTTTTTCTTTACCTATAACAAAAGTGATTAAATTTTTTTTGTTTGCTCTTTCTATCAAAGGTGCTGTTTCAATATTGGACCCAAGTATTAAAATCTTTTTTTTCTTAAAATTTTTTAAAATCATTATATTGTTTCTGTTTAAATAATATTAATATTAAAGTCTTGAAAAGTATTTTAATATCTAAATATAAACTGAGTTTTGTTGCATAATAAATATCTAATTTTATACTTTTTTTCCAAGATTTTAATCCCGATGGATCTGGATTAATTTGAGCCAATCCAGTAATACCTGGCTTAACATTATGCCTTTTTTTCTGATAATTTGAATACTTCGTTAAATATTCAACCAACAAAGGCCTCGGACCTATAAAACTCATATTGTTTTCTAAAATATTAAATAGTTGTGGCATTTCATCTAAGCCTGTTTTGCGTAAAAAATTACCTAATTTACTTTGTCTTTTCTTCTCTGAAATATTTTTGGTAATATCGTATAAAGTCTTAAATTTATATAAAGTAAAAATTTTATTATTTAAGCCAGGTCTTTTTTGTGTAAAAATTGGAAATCCAATAACAAGCCAAACTAAAAAAAAAATTAAAACCATAAATGGAAATAAGAGTAAAACTAAACTTAAGCTAAAAATTATATCAAATAATCTTTTAAAATATTTTTGATACATAAATTATAGATACTTATTTAATATTCTCTTTATAGAATTAATTTCTGACTTTATTTTTGTAAAAGCTTTATAAGGATCAATTGGAAAAGCAATGCTTGTTTCACCAAGTAATTTTGCATTAATTAATCTTTTTTTTGGATAAAATTTTAATTTCTTAAATATTTTCTCTCTATAAATTTCGGGACATGATCCAACACCACAATTTATTTTATTTTTGTTAAGTTGTTGTATTAATTTAGTTTGTTTGATTTTATTTTTATTTATGTATAAATTTAAACGATAAAAGGCATGTATAGATTGATTATTTTTTTTTATGGGATGGGTTTGATATTTAAAATCTGGTTTTTTCAAAATATCATATTTTAAATAATAATCTTTCAATCCATTTAAATACAAGTTTGCTATTAAATTTCTTTTTTTTATTTGTTGATCTAATGATTTTAACTGCACTCTTCCAATTGTAGCCTGCATTTCAGTCATTCGATAATTTGAACCTAAATCATCATGCAACCATTTAAATCCAGTTTTATGTTTTTTATAAAAAACACTTTTATAGTTTTTACCATGATCTTTTAGGGACCAAAGTTTTAACCATAATTTTGTATTATTGGTTGAAATCATCCCACCTTCACCACCTGTCGACATAATTTTATCTTGGCAGAAAGACCAAGTAGATATATGTCCGAACGAACCTACTTTCCCACCTTTATAAATTGCTCCATGGGCTTGTGAACAATCTTCAATTAAAAAAAGTTTTTTTTGCTTAACAAACTTTAAAATTGGATCTAAATCACATGATAATCCATTCAAATGAACAAGAACTATTGCTTTTACATTTTTAATATAAACTTTTTTAATACCTTCAATACTCAAATTTCCATTATTATCTATATCTGCAAAAATAGGTTTTAATCCCAAATTTAACACACAACTTGCAGATGCAACAAATGATCTAGGAGTAACTATAACTGAATCTGTTTTTTTTAAGTTTAATGCTTTTAAGGCCATTTCTAGGGCTACACTGCCATTTGAAACGCTTAATGAATATTTAACTTTATGATAATTTGAAAATTCTTTTTCAAAATTTTTGCACTCATCACCAGTCCAATAATTAACTCTTCCAGATTCAAGGATCTTTTTAACTTTCTCGATTGAGCTTTTGTTATAATAGGGATAATTTAAATTAGACATTTAATCTCATAAAATAATTATATTATTAAGTTGCAAATTCAAGAAAAAAATTTTTCAAAATTATTTACAAATTTATCTAAACTTAAATCTTTTTTTAATTGATTACGTTCTAAATCTATAAAAGTATCTTGTAATGTATTCTTTTCTATTTGAAAAAAAAATTCAACTAAATCTTCAATTCTAGGTTTTACAACTACTCCAAGCCGATTACTTCTAATCCAATGAGCAACACTCGTGTGTTCTCCACATATTGCCAAAATTTTTGCTCCAGTACATGCGTACGTTGATAGTTTACTTGGAAAAGCAAATTTTGTAATTTGATCATCTATTGGGGCTAGTGCCCACTCATAAGTTTTAGAGAAAATTGTAGCTTTTGTAAAAGACATTTTATTAAAATATTTAATACAAGGGTTATGTTTTGATTGTTCTAAGATTTTTTTTGCATAAATCCCTCCACCAACAAATACAAATTTTAACTTTCCACCTTTTTTAAAGTATTCATTAATCCCATCTAATAATAGTGGAATCCTTTGAAAACGTCCAAGGTTACCAGTAAAAAAAAATCCTCTTCTCTTTTTTGTTAATTTTAAAAAATTAACTGGAACAGATGGATTTGAGATAATTTTTATTTCTTTTTTGGTTTTTGAACGAAGAATTATTTGTAATTTCATTTCTTCGTTTAAAGTAATTATTTGATTTGCTCGACATAAAGTAAAGTTGTCTATTTTTCTTAAAATATTTAACAAAAAAATATTTATGCTAGTAAATAAATTTGTTGCTTCAGGATGTATATCTTGTACATGATAGATAAATTTAGAAGATGCTAGTTTTGAATATAAGGCAACAATAAATGGTACTATTACAGGTGGATCTGTTGATATATAAACATTTTTAGGTCTAGTTATAATCAATACTACGAAAACCCATAACATAAAAAATAAACTATCAAAAATTCTTACTATAAGACTGTTTGCTGAATCAGAAAATGCTTTAGCTAAAAAAAATTTTACACCTAAGCTTCTTTTGGATTGATACAGATCTGCTTTATTGTGATTGTTGCATTGTGCTACCAAAGCAACTTTTGTATTAGAATTTAGTTTGTTTTCTAATAAGGTTAATAATGCTGTACTAATTATTGAGTATTTTGGCCACAAACTACGGTTTATAACTAAAAAGTCATAACGTTTGAACACTATTTTTTCCAAACTACTCGGTTTACATAATCAATGTAACTATGAATAATTCTTAAAATTTTTTCACTAACATTTGGTACATTATAATCTTTTACTAACGGTAACATTCGATTATTAGCACGAGGTTGTTTTTGTAATATCGTAAGGCCTTGTCGAATTCTATTAATTTCTAAACCTACCATCATAACTGAAGTCTCTTCCATTCCCTCAGGACGCTCATGTGCTTCACGAATATTTAATGCTGGAAAATTTAAGATTGAAGACTCTTCAGTGATAGTTCCACTATCCGATATAACAGCTTTAGCGTTCATTTGTAAGTTTATATAGTCATGAAAACCTAATGGCTTAATAAAATTTACTTTTGAATGAAATTTTTTATTTTTAAGATTTATACGTTTTTGTGTACGTGGATGAGTAGATATAATAATAGGTAAATTATAATCTTCTGCTAACATATTAATAATATTAATAATCTTGTTAAAATTAATATCTGGCTCTATATTTTCCTCTCGGTGTGCGCTAATAACGAAATATTTTCCTTTTATTAATTTAAGCTTAGAAATAATTTTTGATTTTTTAATTTGGGGCAAATAATAATTTAAAACTTCAAACATAGGGCTCCCAGTTTTAATAATTTGATCTGATGGAAGTCCTTCTTTTAAAAGATATTCTCGAGAAATAGAACTATATGGTAAATTGATATCTGAAACATGGTCTACAATTCTACGATTAACCTCTTCCGGTACACGCTGATCAAAGCAACGATTACCTGCTTCCATGTGAAATATAGGTATTTTTAGTCTTTTTGCAGATATTACAGATAAGCAACTATTGGTATCACCTAGAACTAGCAAAGCATCAGGTTGGATTTTATCTAATACTTTATCTACTTTAGTTATCAGATTACCAATAGTGTTTGCAGCACTTATACTATTTTTCGTGCTATCTAAAAAAAAATCTGGTTTTCTAATTTTTAAATCTTTAAAAAATATTTGATTCAGCTCATAATCATAATTTTGTCCTGTATGAATTAAAATATGATCACAATATTTATCCAAAACCGAAAAGACTCTTGATAGCCTTATAATTTCTGGTCTTGTTCCAACAATAGATGCAACTTTAATTTTTTTTTTCATATTTTGTTAGCAAAAGTATCAGGATTTAAATGATCAAAAATCTCATTTGACCAGAGCATCACTGTCATTTCTTCATTTCCAATATTTGTAATATTGTGAGCCCAGCCTGGAATACTTTCAACAATCTCTGGTTTATCACTATTTACTATTATTTCATACACCTCAGAACTATCTAGATGAAGAAACTTAAACCGAGCATTGCCTTTAATAACTAAAAATTTCTCAGTTTTACTGTGATGATAATGATTTCCGCGCGTAATATTTGGTAAAATTGTAAAACATGAAAATTGTCCACAATCTGGGGTCTTTAGCATTTCCATAAAGCTTCCTCTTGGATCATTATGTGCTTTAATTGGGTAAGAAAATTGTTGCTCAGGTAGATAGCTTACATAAGTAGAGTATAATGCTCTAACCAATCCTGTTCCAACACGCTCTAATATACTCGAATTACGGATTTCCTTAAAAGCAAAAAGTTGTTTTGAAAGTTCTCCAACTGTTATTTGATACAATGGACTTACTAACTGATAATCTTTAATCTCAATTTTTTTTTTTTGAATTATCCATCACTCTAATAAAGTGATTAATAACATCGTCAATATAAACTAGATCAATTAAATCTTTTGAATTGTTAATATTAATAGGGATATCTCGAATAATATTATAGCAAAAAGTAGCCACAACTGAATTATAATTTGGTTTACACCATTTGCCAAAAACATTTGGTAATCGAAAAATATAAACTGGGATTTTACAATCTTTACTAAAATTAAAAAGTATATTTTCTGTATTATTCTTGCTTACTCCGTAAGGGTTATCTAGATCTGCTTGAGTAGAGGAGGTATAAAGAACTGGAATTTTTTTATTAGTTTTTTTTATCACTCCACAAAGTTCTTGAGTTAAAGTTTCATTTCCTAGAGTAAATTCTGTTAAATTTTCAGGACGATTAACGCCTGCTAAGTGGAAAATAAAATCAACTTTGTCTACAAGCTTGATTAAGTCAGATATTTTATTTTTTTTAGAAAATGTAAAAATTTTAATATCAGATCTCTCTTTTAAAAAAAGTTTTAAATTTTTTGCAATAAAACCTCTCTCTCCGGTAATTAAAACATTCATGTACTAAGCTTTAAACTTTTTATTATCCTTAATAATTGTTTTAATAAAACCTTGTTTCATCAAGAGACTTTGCATTTTTTTAATTGCTAAATGATGAGTGTTGTGAGAATTATATTCTAAAGATTTTGAGATCTTTTTTTCACCTTTATCTATGAACTTTGTATAATTTAAATCTCTTGTATCTGGTGAAACGTAGTAATAATCCTTGCTTTCTTTTGCTCTTACCATTTCTTCACGACTTAATAGCACTTCAAATAATTTTTCACCATGGCGAGTACCAATGATTATTGTTGGGTGATAAGGAATATTCAATAATTTTTTTAAAGCACTAACTAAAGTTTTAATGTCAGTAGCAGGAGATTTTTGCACAAAAATTTCTCCATTTTTCCCATGCTTGAATGCATATAAAACTAAATCCACAGCGTCTTCTAAAGACATCATAAATCTTGTCATATCAGGATCTGTAATTGTAATAGGTTGATTGTCTAATATTTGTTTTATAAACAATGGGATAACAGAACCGCGTGAACCCATTACATTGCCATAGCGTGTAATATTAATAACAGTTTTATGAGTTGTGCGTGATTTTTGAATGGCTACTTTTTCCATCATCGCTTTACTGATACCCATAGCATTAATAGGATATACAGCCTTATCAGTACTTAAAACAATAACTCGAGCCACTTCACAATTAATAGCTGCCTCTAATACATTTTCTGTTCCTAAAATATTAGTTTTTACAGCCTCCATAGGATGAAATTCACATGAAGGAACCTGTTTTAATGCGGCTGCATGAAATATAAAATCACAACCACGAACACAATTTAAAACTGATTGATAATCACGAACATCACCAATATAAAATTTTAACTTTGAATTATTGTATTTTTTTCGGATATCGTCTTGCTTTTTTTCATCCCGACTAAATATTCGAATTTCTTTAACTCCACTATCTAAAAATTTTTTTAAAACAGCGCTACCAAATGAGCCTGTTCCACCAGTGATTAAGACTATTTTTTTTTTTTAACATTTGTAATTATTATTAATCATACAATATTATTATTGTCTAAAACAGAATTAAAAAGGACTCTATTTTTTTTCAATGAAGAGTTATTAGCATTATAATTCATTGCATAATTTAAAGAATCATAACGAGTTTTCATCAGCATTTCATCATCAAATTTACACCAATTAGTAATAACTTTTACCCATTTATGCTCATCTAACGAGAGTGTCTGTAGACCACTTTCTGCATTAGGCTTCCACGATGTCTTATCACTAATTAATGCAGGTAACCCAGCTGATAAAGATTCGATTATTACGTAGCCAAAATTTTCACCTCTTGTTGGTAGCACAAACAAATCATGTTTTTTAAAAATATTAATTACTTGGTCTTGTATCACCTCATCATTAATTGATAATTTTATATTAGGGGGCAATTTATCTATTAGAGTAAGACAATGTTTCCAGTAGTTTAAATCTTCTTTAGGGCCATAGATTGATAATTCAACAGTGGTCTTAATTTTAGTTAGTATTCTCAATAAAAAATCTAAATTTTTCATAGGTGAAATACGTGACAAAAAAAGAATTCTTAAAGGTCCTGGTTTTCTTAATTGAAATTTTTTTTTATTGTCAAAAAATTTAGGTGTAGTTAAATTAGGTGCAATATAAATATATTTTTCAACATCAGTAATTTCTTTGATGATATCATTTTTTTCAAAACTGCTAGAAGCCTGCCAATATAAATTGTTATATAAATTAAGGTATTTAAATAATTTAATATAAATTTTCTTTTTAATTTTTTTTAATTTAAGGGCTCCACCTGAAAACTCACCACGAGGTGCAATGATGCAAGGTTTTTTTAAAACTAACCCTAATTTACGCAATAGCAAAGGTATAATTGTGGATTTAAAGGAAAAAAAACTGTTAAGATATAATAGGTCATATGTTGTTTCGTTTAAAAGCTTTTTTATACCTTTAAAACTTTGATTTTTTTTTGAAACATAAAATACTTTAGCCTTACCAACTGTTTTCCAAGTATTAGTGTTTATATTTGCATACGGTTCTTTATCTGATAAATCGCGATCAGAGCAAATGATGTGAATTTTAAATTCATCACCAAGGTTTTCTACTAAATTTGATATCGATCGAATTGGACCTCCTGATCGATATCCTGGTAAATAATGACCAACAAAACAAAGTAATACTCTTTTTTTCATTTTTTAAGCTACCCTTTGTATATTTCTTGCCACTAAGCTTTTACAACATTTTTAAACTGATTGAGATAAACACCACGAGTATCAATTATAAGTTTTGCATTTCTCTGTATCATTGGATAGTCAAATTTTACGTGATCTGTGGCTAGTAATATTAGGTCATAACTATTTATTGATTTTGGTGTTAAATTTTTACTAGAAAGATTAAAATTATATCTACGCATCTTCGGGAATATCGGCACATGTGGATCAGAGTAATTTACATTAGCACCTTTTTTTTTGAGTATTCTAATTAATTCTACCCCAGGTGATTCACGGGTATCTTGAACGTTTTTTTTAAATGCTATTCCTAAGATCAAAACGTTTAGGCCTTTAAGAGATTTACCACGAGACTTTAATGTTTTAATAATTTTATTAATCACCCACAAAGGCATATTTGAGTTAATTTTACCAGCAAGTTCAATGAATCGTGTATTTATACCAACTTTTTTAGCTTTCCAGGTTAGATAAAAGGGATCAATTGGGATGCAATGACCACCGAGACCGGGTCCTGGATAATATGCTGTAAATCCAAAGGGCTTTGTTGCTGCAGCATGGATAACTTCATGAATATTAATATTCATTTTATCTGCTACAATTTTCATTTCATTAATTAATCCAATATTGACTGCACGGTGAATATTTTCTAAAAGCTTAGTCATCTCAGCTACCTTTGTAGAAGAAACTAGCACAATTTGATCTATTGATGAATTATACAGTGCCTTGCCAACTTCAGAACAATTTCGAGTATGCCCACCTAATATTTTTGGAATAGTCTTAGTTTTATAATTTAAATTTCCAGGATCTTCGCGTTCAGGTGAGTACACAAGAAAAAAGTCTTTACCAACTTTAAAACTTTTTTTTTCTATACGTGGTAAAAGCTCTTCTTCAGTTGTCCCTGGATAAGTCGTACTTTCTAATGAAAGCACCTGACCTTTTCTTAAATAAGGGGTCAACATATTTATTGTATTGATCACAAAACTTAAATCAGGTGTTTTATGTTTTTTAAGTGGTGTTGGAACACAAAGTATCAATGCGTCTACATCACTTGCGCGAGAAAAGTCACTTGTTGCTTCAAATTTTTTTAATAATTTTTTAATTTTAGAAGATTTAATATAGTCAATATAACTTTCACCCCTCATCAATTTTTTCACTTTATTAGAGTCAATATCAAAACCTAGAACTTTAAATCCAACTTCTGCAAAGCGAAGTGCAAGAGGTAAACCGATATAACCAAGTCCAAATATACCTATAACTGCAGATTTTTTATTTATTTTTTTGATTAATTCATTTTTCATAGTTCAATTTTTATAAGGTATCTTGATTAAATTTATAATTTTAGACATAGTTAACTCTCCAAACCATCTAATTTGTTTAGAAAAATTTTCTATTTGATGGTAATTTAATATCTTATCAATAATTTTATTTTTATTCATTAATATTATAATATAAAATTTTATTTACCAATCTATTCTAAGACTTAACCATCTTAAAATTAAAATCGAGTTTTTTTTAAAGATTAGGATAAGTAATACAAGTTCGAGCTTTTAGAGTTATCTATAGTGTCATTTTGTATTCACGGCGCCAAAGCTCAAATAAAACTAGGCACAATAATCGTTCACTATTTCTGAGACCACGATCTTGTCCATGAAGTAGCTTTTTAACTGTTTTTTTGTCAAAAATTGATTGATTGTCGAGTAGTACATCATGAAATAATTCACGCCAAGGTCCTTTTTTCAACCATTCATTTAATGGTACACTAAATCCCTGTTTGCGCTGCCTATCAAACTCAAGTGGAAGTAATTTCGCAGCTAACTTTTTCAGAAAAATCTTCCTATCTGTTAATGTGGTTTTCATACTCGATGGAACTCGACCAAATGCAAATTCTAAAACTCTATGATCCAGAAGTGGCGCTCGTAATTCCAAGGAATTCAACATACTGGCTCTGTCAACTTTAACTAAAATATCTTCTGTCATGAAATTTTTGAAATCCATTCGTGTTAAACGTTGTAATAAATCATCATTCTTTGACATACCTAATCTCCAAATAGACTCGCCCTCTAAGGGCCAAATTTTATTTCCCATCAAATTTCGTCTTGTTTCACCGTCAAAGAAAGTTGCAATTAATGGTACAGAATCATTTAAATCACAGTTTAATGATTGTAACCAATTTCGTCCTGTAAAACCGATTGGTAGTACGGCTTCGGAACAGCTTGCTATCATCTTTCTTAACATCATGGGTATCCAATCAACTTTACGCTGTCTCCAAAGTAAACGATCGTAGTGTTTATACCCACCGAAAAGTTCATCTCCACCATCGCCTCCTAAAGCTACCGTGCAATGTTTACGAACTAATTGACTAACTAAATATGTAGAAATCATAGATGAGTCTGCCATAGGTTCATCATATTGACGTGCTAAAGTTGTCAATAATTCAGAAGATGCATCTCCAGCATTAAGCTCAATATGTTCAGTACCAAAATGATCTGCAATAAAGCGTGCGTGATCAGATTCATCATATTCATTAAAACCATCAAATCTAACTGTAAATGTTTTTACTTGGCTAGAAGAACGCACAGCCATGGCTGTAATTAGGCTTGAGTCTATCCCTCCACTTAATAAGATACCTACTGGAACATCTGCCGATAATTGTTTATGAACGGCGTCCTCTAAAAGTAACTCAAATTCCCCGAGTAAAGATGACTCATTGGAATGTGATATTTCAGTTAATGTAGGAGGTGATGGTAGTTGCCAATATTTCCAAGTTTGTAATGACTTTTTGTTTAGGTCAAATATCATTGCATGTGCTGCTGGTAGTTTATTTGCCCCTTGCACAATACATAAATCGCCAGGCACATATCCTAATGTTAAATATGTATCAAGCGCCTGAGGATTAATTTGGTGTGAAAAATTAGGATCAATCAACAAGCCTTTTAATTCAGAGGCAAAACGAAATATGCCATCTGAGAATGAAAAGAAAAGTGGTTTCTCGCCTGACCTGTCACGCGCTAAAAAAATAAATTGCTGCCTGGAGTCATAAATTGCAAAAGCAAACATTCCATTCAACCGAGATAGACAATCTTTCCCCCACTCACTGTAGGCTGCCAAAATAACTTCTGTATCACTATGTGAGAAAAAACTATGTCCCTTATTAATCAACTCTTGTTTTAAATCCAGGTGATTATAAATTTCACCATTAAATACAATAGTTAAATCCTTTGTAGTGTTCTGCATTGGCTGATGTCCAGCTTTTGATAAATCAATAATCGCTAATCTTCGATGTCCCAGACCTACACGCCCATCTTCAGCCCACCATACACCACCATCATCCGGCCCTCTATGCATCATTGCATCTCGTCCAGCAATTAACAAATTGCGATCAAGTTTTTTATCTTTAGAGGCAATACCTATAATCGCACACATAAAAATTTTACACTATGGTTAGAATTAATTTCCATGACTAATTAAATATTTTTTTTTAGTTTAACAATTATATTAATTAATAGTCTTTAATATTTTTTGGCTTCAGCGTAAAGGCTGTCGGAACTTCTTTCAAACAAATTTAATTTTCCTGGATTTTTAATCATCGTTTCTCCAGGTTTTAATATAACCACATTTTTAAAACCTACACTCTTCATTAAACTACTAAGTGATTTACCATCATACATCCATTGATGATGCCTATAACCGGTGATGAGTAGTTCTATTTTTTCTCTGAAATTTCTAAAAGGTGGTGCCTTGACATATAAATTGCTCATAAACTTATTAGCATCTTCAAATTCTAAATATCCATTAATATTAATTTTTAAGTCTGGTACTGCTATTCTTAAAACTCCATCCCGCATCAGAATTCTTCTAACTTCATTAAAAAATTTTAAAACATCATCTCGTGATAGATGCTCTAGCATATGCGATGAATATAAAATCTCTACAGAATTATCTTCAAATGGAAGTTTTAAACTTGCGTCAACAAATTTAATTTTATTTTTTTTATTCCACTCAATATTCTTGATTTGATCTACTTTGAGAGGTTTTAAGACATTATATTTAAATAAAAATTTTAGAAAATTGTATGCAAAAGGGAAATTGGCTATTTTTATCGACAAACTGTTATCTAAGTTTATATAGTCTTCAGTCGGAGCTCTTCCACAACCAATATTTATTTTATGACCCATAATATTGTTATTTATTAATTGTTTTATATATTAAATTATATAATTTTTGTAAATTTATTTACTATTTTAATAAACTCTTTGTATGAATTTTTGTAATTGTATGAACTTGCAAGTTTTTCACTTTCTTTATTTGCAATATCTAATTGCTTATTTGTTAAAGCTATTGCTTTTATAAAACTTTTTTGTAAATCACTTTTTGAATTTGGATCAAAAACAATCGAATTTTTTTTATTTGCTAATTCTGTGATACTTCCAATATTTTTACTTAATAGCAAGAAACATCCACAGAGAGACGCTTCGTGAACAACTAAGGCCCAATGATCCTGTGTCGATGGGAGAATAAAAAAAAGACTTTCATTATATAGTTTGGATAATTTTGAGGGTGATAAATGATCAATGATTTTAATATTTTTTGTTTTATTCTTTTTTAAATCTAAATTTCCGTTTCCTACAAGTAATAATTTCCATTCTTTATTGCTAACATTAAGAGATCTAAAAACATCAATCAATCTTTCAACATTTTTTCTTTTTATAAACTGACCCACAAAAAGAAACTGTTTTTTTCTTTTTTTAACTTTTGTGAGATTTTTATATACATCAATCAAAGAAGAATACATTTTTGTAAAAATTTTTTTTTCTTCAAAACCAAATTTAATCATTAATTTCTTACCTGATAACCCTGGGACCCATGCAAAATCAAACTTTTTTTTTAAAAATATTTTAAAAAATATTGCTCCTAAAATTTGTCTAATTTTTCTTTTTTGATAAGAATTATCAGAAACAAGTATTATTTTGCTGTTTTTATTTTTTTGTTTTGTTAATTTTGACAAGTGATTAAAGGGTTTTTTACTCCATCCTGATTGAAAATAAATATCTGGTGTCTCTAACTTTAAATCATCCCAACTATAAATTTTATTTTGATTGATCCAAATTATATTTCTAAAGAATTCGTTTTCTTCTTTATAAGATACCTTGTTAGAAAATTCTGTGCTTATGATCTTAAAATTAATAAATTTTTTCTTTTTAAGTTGGCTATCTATATATTTTAATAGAAAATACATATATCGAGATAATTCATCAACTGTGTAGTAAATATTTATTTTCATCTTAATTTTCATAAATTAATCTTAATAATTTTGTAACTAATATAAAATAGAATAGTTTATACAATAATTTTTCTGGTTATAATTTTTCTTAAAAAATTTTTAAGTTTATTGGCTTCGTTATTCCAATTTTTATCTTCGATCCATTTTTTATTTTTAATTTTTGAATATTTTTTAACTTCAAGAAAACTTTTCATTGCAGAGGCAATTGCAATTGGATTGTCGTTTACTATATGTAATACCTTTTTGTATATAGGGCTTAATGATTTAGTCCATGTTGATATAATTGGTTTATTCCATGCTAAATAATCAAAAAGTTTTGAGGGAAAATTAATCTCATTTCCAAGCATATTAACTGGTCTTGGGTTTAAAAAAATATCAGTTTTTTTGTAAGTATTTTGGAGTTGGCTGTCAGTTAATAAACCCAGGTATTTTATTCTTTGATCTTTTTTTACGGCTGACTTAAATAATTTATCATTTGCTGGCCCACATATCCAAAGTTCAAACTTATCATCTTTTATATAATCCATTGCTTCTAATAGCATTCTAACTCCTCCCCACTTATCAAAAGACCCCGAATATAAAAAAATAGTTTTATTTTTTTTCTTATTTAATTTTTTAACATTTCGTATTGGGTGTAATGGGTATACTGCTCCATCTAAATGTAGCTTATTACAGTTTTTGTTATATTTTTTAAAACTATCATAAGATAAAAACACATAACCATCAGCCCCTGGCAGTACTTCTTTATCTGCTATGATATACACACAAGAAAACTTTGAGCGTATATTTTTATCTGAAAAAATTTTATTTACCCACGGTGAGCTGTTATATGAAATTATAATTAAACGTTGAGAACCATTATCTTCAATTTTTTTTTTTTAAAATTTTTTGTAATGATTTTTTTAAGGTAAAATTTCTTAAACCTATGGTATTAAAATAATGAATGTGATTTTGCTTGTGTACTATTTTAGATGGGATATTTTCTTTTGATGGCAAAAGTCTACCTCTGGGCCAATAAGGATCTGGACGGTAATACAACCACTCTATATCCGCACCCTCATCAACTAGCGCCTCAACAATATGCTTTTGCCATTTGGTGGCAGCAGGGCTGGCAGCTAACCAATCTCTCATATAATTTGGTGGTATAAAGGGTCCAATCCATAATATTTTAGGGCCAAAAATTTTTTTTTTTGATTTCATGTTTTTATTTATAATTATTTTCTGAATCTTTTATATTGAATGACAATAAAATAATAAACAAAGGAATTAAAATTGAGGCATATAACAAATTATAAAATAATGTATTACCAATTCCTATCAATAAGAATGAAATTATTAACGCTTTTGTTTGGGGTGCAAATCGATAAACCATTTTATAAAAAATAAAAAAAGCAAGAACACCCAAATAACCACTGGTTGCAATCCAGTTTCCATATTCAGCGTCAAAATTCCTATCAAATTTTCCACCAAATAATAAATCCCCTATACTTGCCTGACTTAAATAATCAAATATTACTACAATTTTAATATTTGCACTTCCAGTTTGTGTGAATATTCCTTTCATAATATTTTCAATAAAAATTGATAAAATTATAATTGTAAAAAAAATAGGTATTATTAATTTTTTTTTTAATTTAAATCTTATTAAATCACTTATATTAAGATTTTGAAAAATTATATACGCCAAAAGACTAATTATGACTGTTCTTGATTTTGTTAGCATTATAGAAAAAATCATTAAAGAAAACATTAATAAATAAATAAATAATTTAATAATTTTTTTTTTATCATGTGCAATAGTTTGATTATAATTTTTCCAGGAAATACTGAATATAAAAAAATATAAAAGAATAACCACTCCCTGTACATTTGGATTAAAATACAATCCTCCTGCACGAATATAATCATCTTTGAAAAAATCAATAAATTCTCTAAAAATATTTTCTACGTGACCGTACTGATCAAATGCATAAGACCATTCACTTCTGTACCCAAAATCTCTAAAATCAATCATTAATTGATTTTCTTGTAATATTAGAATTTGACTAACACATAAATAAATAAGAATTAGAACTGAAGTTACTAAAATAGGAAATTGTTTAATTCTAAAACTTAAAAAAGGAAAACCTAAAACAATTATCATAATTCCAGAAAACCGAACCAAATGTTCTGGTGATGTGGAAACTGCCCCTAAAATACCTGGGATAAATAATATAGTAATAATTATTTTTTGATGAATATAATAATAAAGATCCTTGCTGATTATAATTCTCACTGTTAAAAAAAGTAGAGTTACTGCCACTAGTGGTTTTGCTAAAAATATTGGCATAACTGCCGCCAACATTGCCAGCATAATCAACATGGTATCAATCGAACTTCTTTTAGTGCTCATAATTTCCTAAAATATAGAATATTATTAAATAACTTAAGTATTCAAATAAAGATATAATAATTCTAGCATTATTTTGGGTAAAATTATTTTTTATAAAGTGTTACTTGATTGTATTGCTTAAAATTATAGATTGAACTTTATATCATTAATGCTAAAATTAGAAACTAGCTTCTGAGGAAAAAAACGTAAAAAAAAACATAAATCTCAAAACTTGTCACAACCTAAAAGATTTTTAATTTGAAATACCGTGCTGAAATAGATGGCTTAAGAGCGTTAGCAGTTGTTCCAGTAATACTGTTCCATGCTGGATTTGAATTTTTTAGAGGCGGGTTTGTAGGTGTCGATGTATTCTTTGTGATAAGTGGTTACTTGATTACAACAATCCTTGTTGAGGATATCGAGAATAAACGTTTTAGCATAGCTAACTTCTACGAGAGACGTGCTAGAAGAATTTTGCCAGCGTTAATATTTACTTTGACATTAATCGCATTTCTTTCTTGGTTATTTTTACCCCCACCAGACATGAGAGGTGTATTTCAGCAACTTACATCGAATGCATTTTTTATCAGCAATTTTCACTATACCTTAACGTGGGGATATTTTGATAGTTGGACATTACCTCCAATATTCTTAAACTCTTGGAGTATAGCAGTTGAAGAGCAATTCTACTTAATCATACCGCTGCTGTTAGCTTTATTTCAAAAACATACAAGAAATCTAGTTGTGGTGCTTGTATGCTTAAGTTTGGCTTCTATTGTAACCATGAACTTGTTAGGTGATACATCCCCAAAAGCTAACTACTATCTCCTTCCAAGTAGATTCTGGGAACTATCATTAGGTGCATTGCTTGCTTATTTTATGAGATACAAAGCTTATCAAGTTGCTAAAATTCGGCATATTCTCCCGTCGTGGATTGGATTATTCCTGTTATGTGCTCTTGCTACAATTTTTGTGAGCTATAACGATGCTATTCCATACCCATCGAACTGGACAATTCCTGTAGTTTTAACTACTGCTGCAATAATTCTATTCATTGAACAGCCTAGTTTTGCAGGCAGAATTCTTTCAAACCGTTTTATTGTCTACATTGGAAAATTATCTTACCCGTTATACTTGCTACATTTTCCACTTATCATTTTAAACAAAAAACTTTTTTTTCCTATACTTGAACAATGGCAAATAGCAGTATTTTCAATTATATGTTCAGTTTTATTGTCAGTTTTTATCTACCATTATATTGAGTATTACTTTCGATCTAAGAGAATATTTAAAACAAAATTTGTTATGCTTTCAGGTTCTGTCTGTGTATTGTTCCTTATGGCATTTGTGGGCTTAATGGGGCATCTAAAGTATATAGAAAGCCTCTCATTAAAAAAATTTCCAGAGTTAGCACACCTCAATGAAAGAGCTCCCTTGCCAGTAGGTGTATCAATTTCTGATTGCGCTGCTTCTAATGCCAACACCCAATGTGACTTAATTCATAGCGATGAAGAAATAACAGAATCAAGACGAATATTAATTATTGGAGATTCTTTTGCTGGTGACTTGATTGCTCCTATTTGGAAAATGTTTAGTGATATTCCAAATATAAATTTGTCTGCCCGAATCACATATTCTTGTTCCTTCATGCCAAGTAGTTTCAAGGCATTTGATGGAGAGTGTGGAAGGGCAAGAAAGCATATAGATAAACTAAGCTCGGAAACAATAACTGATGTAATTTTTCATGCAAATTTTGTAGATGCTCTAACTGGTGGCCAACAAAGTCAGCTTAATAATCTTGAATCCTTGACGAGTATGTTTGAGGGCCTAATTGAACGTGGGGTCAATGTGCATGTTATAGGGGCTAGAGATGTCTTTAATTTAGAGCCAGTTAGAGTATTTTTATATCCATGGCTTGCACAAGAATTTAAAGTAAAAGAAGATAAGTTGATACTTTCTAATTTCTATAATAATTGGATGGATAAAGGAATTAATGTTCATCTAAAAATAAAAAAGATAACTAAAGTAAATGAGGCATACAAGTACTATTCAGATTCAGCGCATTTAAGTTACGCAGGTAGTATTAATTTCCTCTCTCGAGTTGGTATCAATAATTCAGATGATTTATTAAAAATCAAATAATGACTTTTAAAACTGATATAATAGTGATTTATTAATTCTAATTTTCTAAAAAAAATTAATATATCTAAATTTCTCAAAATCTATTAAAAGTAATTAATTTTAAAATATAATAATTTAATAAATTTAAATGAACTTTGGAGTAATTGGGCCTGGAAAAATGGGTCAACTTTTTATCAGAGATTTTATTAAATGTGGTGCTAAGTTAACATACATAAAAGCCTCTACTGTAAAAAGAACTAACAAAATAATTAAAAAATTTCAAAAAGAGGGACAGCTTAATAATAATAACATAAAGTCTGTAGACTCTTTAGTCATTAGTTCGAAAACTAATACTCATTATAAATATATAAATAAATTTTATAAAAAAAAAAAATTGCTTATAGAAAAACCTTTTTTTTTTTGTAAAAATAAGTCATATGATTGGCATCTCGATAAGGCAAAAATATTTTTACAATCTAAAAAGTGTATTGATATAAATTTAAGTAATTATCTTTTAGGTGATGCTTATAAAAATCAAAAATTTTATAAAAAAAAAATTTTTAAAGAATTCTTTTTTACTTTTCATACGGGTGGAGAAAATAATTATAGATTTATTATCTTAGATTTAATGCCACACTTTTTTTCTATAATACAAAGATTATCCCCATGTAAATCTGTTAAAATAATTGAAAAAAAAGTAGAAAAATTCAAAACTTTTTTAGTTTTAAAAGTAGATAATTACATTTGCTATATAGATTTAAGGGAAAAACAAAAAATTAAAAAATTATCTTTTGGGTTTGATAATTTTATTTTAAACAGAAAACAGATTTTAAATAATGAAATTTTAAAAAATTATCTTTATAATAAAAGACATAATTTAAAAATTGAAATTCCCAATCCTTTAAATAAATTTACAAATGATTATTTTAAAAATATAAAAAAAAATTCTAATACTTTTAAAAAAAAATTTATCTATGAAAATTTTAAATTAACTTTAAAGACTTATTTTTTTAAACCTTGAATATCTTCAAGGTTATTAAAATCTCTAAAATCACCTTTATCAAAAAACACTTTTGTTTTATTTTTTCTTATAAGTGTATTAAATAAATTTAGTTCAAAGTTTTTTTGGACTTTTGCTAAATTTTTTTTTAACAACTCTTTATTTATAAAACATACTCCTGAATAAAATAAATGATCATCTTTATTGGAGAAATTAGAGATTTTTTCATTTTTAGTAAATGATTTAATCCTTTTTTTATGATTTACTTTCAAAAAACCATATTTAATAATTTTAGAAGTACAAACAAATGAACAATCAATATTGTTTTTAAATGTTTCATAAAATATTTTTTTTAAGTTAAATTTATATAGACTGTCCCCATTCATTATTAGTACATATTGAAATTTATCTAATAGTTTCATGGTTTTTTTAATTCTTAGAGCAATACTGCTATTTAGACCTGTAAAATTCAAAAAAACTTTTTTTTTGAATTTTTTATTTACTTCTTTCTCAACTTTTTTATACGCATGTCCAGTCACTACAAAAATATTACGAAATTTTTGTTTAAACAAATAATTAATATTTCTTGATATTAATGTTTTGTTATCAATTTTAATTAGTGATTTGTTGGTATCTTTAAATTTTGTTCCTAAACGGGTACCTTTGCCACCACATAAGATTAACACTGCAAGTTTATTTGCTATTTGCATAAGAGTACTAAAGTTATAATTTTACTTTCAAAAAAGCAATTTATATTGTACTAAATCTGTTAATCATATGTCAAATATTTCAAAAGACCTAAATGCCGATCAAGTTCTTGTTGAAAAGAATAATGATCAAGCACTTGTAAATAGAGTAAACTATCAGGCAAAATATATTAAAAATGTAGATGAATTTATAGGAAAAATTATTGATAAAACAGTTGTCCCTATTCAACTAGAAATCCAACCTGGAAGAGAGTCTGGCAAGAAGTTATGTTGGATGAGTTGTCCATATTGTTATGGTGGATCAGCAGATAACACTGGAACAAGACTTGATATTGACAAATATCTATCTGTTCTGGATGAGACAGTAAATGGGCCTCATGGAAATATAAAGAAAATTATTGTTGCTGGATATGCAACTGATCCCTTACATTACGAGCATGTTTCACCATTAATTAAAAAAATAATTAGCAATAAACAAATTATTGGAATTCATACAAAATTATTAAAAATTCCAAAAGATTTAGATAACATTGTAAAAGAGGGTGACTTACAAAAAGGAAGCTATTTAACAATAAGTTTAGATGCTGGATTTCCAGACAGTTATAATAAAACTCATGGATTACCTGGTTCGAAAAATGTTTTATCGAAAATTATAGAAAATATAAAAATTATGAAATCTCTTAAAATCAATAACCTAAATATTGGTGCAACATATCTAGTGACTTCAGCTAATAATAGTGATGAAGAAATTAGGGAGTCTATAAAAATATGTAATGAAATTGGTGTTGAAACTTTAAGATTTTCAATGCCCCAAACACCAAGAGGTTATACATTAACTGAGGAAGAGGATATAATTATCAAAGAAAAAACCAAGGAAATAGAAAGAATTGCAAATGTGGTATCAGAAACAAAATCTGAAAATTGCGTTGTAAGTGCAGTCGATCCAGATAAAGATTTCAAAATAGATAAAACAAGATATTTACCTTGTTTTGCAAGATTTGTTCACCCGGCTATAGGATTTGATGGCCAACTATATCATTGCTCAGAATCTTCATCACCTAATTTTTCAAGTATGAGTCTAGGAAATCTTCAAGAGAGAGGTTTTTGGGAATCGTATTATGACTATGATTTAGAAAAAATTAAAGATGCCTTTTCTGAAATGGAAAAAAATGCGTGCATGTGTGATAGAAAACTATTTATTGTAAATCAAAATATTACTGAGAGTAAAAATTTTAACCTCTTAAAAAATCATCTAAAAATTTAGTCTCTTTTTTAGGATTGTCCTTTATATATTTAAGCGCCCATAATCTGGCATTTTTTCCTATTCTTTCAATTTCTGCGATATTATTCAGCTTTTTTTTTAATAAAATTGAATCTTGATTATGATTACCAGACAATTTAATTATTGAGTTACTTGGTATATCTGCTGAAAATGAATTAACATTTTTAATTATTGCACAACATTTTCCCATTAACATAGTCTTTAAAACTGATCCTTCAAAGTTCGCAGACCAAAAAGATGGACATAGTACAATTTTAGTTTCATAAATTATTTCTGGCAGGCCATTATTCCAATTTTTTTTATCAAATGTAATATTTCTATAGTAAAAATCTTTCACCAAATCATAATCAGGCATAAAAAAATTTAAATTAGGATTTGTTTTTGCTATTTTTAAAAAATAAAAATAACCTTTAGACTGAAGCATATGAGCATGAAAAAGAAAATCATATTTATAAATTTTATTTTTTTTAGCTTTAATATTTTTAAGAGTGAGAGAAATATGCTTAGACATCAATACTTTTGAATTTGGAAATATTGAATTTATTATTTTTACATTACTTGAGCTATGACATACGAAAAGTATAGATTTTGATTTATTTTTTAACGTACTTATAAAATTAACATAACTTGAATCTTTAGACGGAACAGGGAAGTGTCCACAGCTATTATGTGGGTTATATTTTGGTAAACATCTCAAGCATTCTTTGTTAAAAGCTGTATTATAAGATTTTTTACAAAATATTACATTATCATTTACAAAAAAAATAATTTTTCTAGAACTTTGAATTAATTTTGATGAAATCTCATAACCTAAACTTTGAGGGAAAAAAATTAAAAGCCTTTCTATTTCATAATCATGATAATGCTTGAAGTTTATATCTTTTAAATATTCAAATTTATAGTTAGAATATTTTTTAATGTTTGGAAAAATATAATTTAACCATCCATAGGCCCCATCTAGTTGCTTTCTAAGATCACTAGGATCTACATCAAAAGCAAACAAAGATTTTATCTTATGTAATTTTTTGTTAAAAAAAAAAATAAAATAAACTTTTAATAAAATAATTAAAAATATTATTGACATGATAATTAATTATCATAATTATTTTATGAACTATTTTTTTAGATTCAATCCAAAAAAAAGATGGTAAGTATTTTAAATTAAACATATTTAAATAATATAACTATAGTTTTTTATTTTTTTTAATCTTATTTAAAAAATTAAATTTTCTTAAAAAATATTTAATTATTCTTTTAGGTAATTTAAAAAAATTACGAGGAAAGCGTTTGTTGGCTCCATCAAAAAAATTATCAAAATTGTATCTGTCAGCCTCTATATTTCTCTTTATTTCAGCTGGATGAATAATCGTACCTATTTCTTGAGCAGGTGCATTAGCACTCTTGTCATTTTCAGAAAATGTGTGGGTTGCATCTTTTCCAAATCCAATATTGCTTACTAAATTTACATTTGGTGTTGCTGTAAGTCCATTTTTATACCATATACTTGTTGTCCAAGGATAAGCCCAACTGTCAATTTGTCCAGCATATACCTGATCAAAAATTTTTTTCCAATCTTTTCTCTCAACTTTATCAGGCATATAATTTAACCACGCTTTTGAATTGCTCCACTCGGGCCAAAATTTTATATCTCCTTGATAATTTTTCCAAGCTCTTCGCCAACTTGCCCAGCCCCAGATATGGCTATATTTTGAAAAATAATAAGATGCATCTCCTCGCCATTTACCATTTTGAAAATTATTTCCACTAATAGCTGATACTCTTTCATCTTCAGCATAACGATCTAATAAATCTTCACAAAAAGGAAAAAAATCTAAATGAGGCACACAATCATCTTCTAAAATGATACCTTGTTCTTCATGTTCGAAAAACCAAGTTATAGCATTACTAACCCCTTTTTTGCAACCAAGGTTTTTATCCCTAAAAAGTGTTTTAACTTTACAAGGCCAATCAACTTTAGTTGCAATTTCACGTGCCTTTATAACTTTTTCTTTATCCTCATCATTCCCTTCACGTGGTCCATCACAAGCAACGTAAAGTCTTGGAGGTTTTGCCTGACGTATTATTTCAAATACCTTCGTTGTGGTATTAGGTCGATTAAAAACTAAAAACAATACTGCAGTTTTTAAAGGAACTGGTAAAACTATTTTATTAGTACTCATTTTAAATTGTTAATTTATTATTGGAAATACATTTAGTTTATATTGCTCATAAGCCTTAATATCAAACCAATACTTATCTGTGATATACAATGACTTGCTATATTTTTATGTAATTGGAGGAGGACGTAGATGATTTTTCTTAAATCTTTTAATGATACGGTTTAATAGAGACACCTCTTGTGACATTTGTTTCTTTATATCAAGTTCAAGGTCTTTATCTCCCATATGTTTTGCAAGAAGATACGCCGCATCAAAGAACTTGTACCAGCGCAGAACTTTTATTCTTGCTCTAATACGCTCTGGCTCTAGCTTTTTCAATTGTTCTAATGATTGGACAAGCATCAAATTTAAACCAATCAGACGTCGGTGGTGTCCCTGCACATTATGGTTTCCTTCGTCTATCTTATAATGCCACGATGCAGCAGGCTCAACAGCCCATAACTCATACCCTATTGAATAGACCAACTGTAGAATTTCATGCATAAGTGGTGCATCGGAGTATACAGGATGACACCAAGTTTCCAAAAATAATATCGGTTTTTGAGAAACAAGAGTGTTCATTCCTCCCTTCAAAATATCATACTCTGCACCCTGAGTATCGATTTTGATTGCATCCACATTATATCCTTTTAAAACTTTATCTATGGTGGAACATTCAATTTCTACCTTTAACTTCGTTTGTCGTAGTTCCCAATGCTGTCCTTCAAATTGTAAATTATTTCTATTCGGCGGGTAAATAGAGCTTTGATAAGGGTTTCCAGTTTCATATAGATTCACTTTGCCTTCTTTAGAAGACAGTCCAATATTAAAATATTCCCGTTCTGGATATTCTTTCTGCAATCGAAGAAACTCCTTTCGATCTGGTTCGAATCCAACTACTTTAAGATCCTTTTCATGAGAAGCCCATGGATCATGTAAATTGTCTCGGGCACCAACATCAATAAAGTGAATTTTTTTGGTCATTAGTAGTTTATATAAGATTATTTTTACAAAATATATTTATATAATTTTTTTTCTGAGTGAATTCTGTATTTGAAAAATAAGCGTTGTAATTAGTAGCAATTTTTTTTTGGATATTGCTTATCTTGTTTTTATTATTCAATAAATCTGTGATTTGTTCTAGTGCATGATCAAAGCTTCGAAATTCAAAACCAACGCCTTGCTTGACAAATGGAAATGGATAGCTCTTCATACATGTCGTATTAAAATTTATAGGGATAACACCAAAATATAAAGCATCAATTAGGGATGAAGATGAGATGCTAACAGCAACTACTGAGTCTTGTAACTGACCAGATAAAGACTCTCTTGGATTAAGCAATTTAACTTTGCTACTTTTTGAATCTAACAATTCTTTATTTCCTGCTTCATATTTTGGATGCGGCCGCCAAACAACTTGATCTGGAAATCTTTCTGCTAAAGAATTTGCCAACTTAACAAATATATTTTGATCAGCTTTTGTTATCTCATCTACTATATTTTGACCTAAGAAAATAATTTTGTTACCCCTCCGTGGTGAACTATTTGATAATAAATTACCAAAAGAAATAAAATCTTGTTGAGGATTAAAAGGTTTCAATTGATCTTCAAATATTGGGCCCCAACTCAAAAATTTAGTAAACTGCATCTCGGAAAAAGCGGTCCTGAGTTTATCGTGATGAAAACATCCCCATTGGAAGCAATAGACTGGGATATCGAGCATACGACCTATTTCTGCCAACAAAGTATGATAGGCTGCATCTCCTTCAAGCACAAAAATAGCACTTGGCCTCGAACGCAACAACGAGAGCTTTAGTCCATTTGTAAGATCCTTTAGTTTATTGATTGGGAATCGGCTCTTACTAGATTGAAATGGTTTTATAAGTGGAATGATTAAATCATCCTCATTTAATCCCATTTCTTTTGCCATACGAGGATTTTCTACAAGCCATAATGGATTAAGTTCATCAAATAGTTTACTTTTTTTTAAATAATTTACAAATTTCCAATGATGTACAGCTATCAATGGTTTATTTTTTGTTATTTTTTTTGAATTATAACTCAACCATTGAAATTTATGTTTAGTATATTGTAAACCAGGAACCTCCATCAATTTACTTTTCCAAGTTTTTGGAAATTGCTCTATATCTGAAAGAATATCCTGAACACTTTCTTTAGAAGCTAGTTTTTTTTGAAACCAATCTTTTTTTACTAAATGTGAATATAGCAGAACCTGAATGTAACGATTAAATGATGGTCTTAAATTAATTCCTTCCCAATTAAAATTTTTCTGAAACTCATCTGCACATTCCAGAATGAAATCTGCTTTTGCTGCTTGAAATTCACAATCATTTTTAAACATCAGCTGCGACTTTAACTGAAAACTGTTTTTGAACATCACGGAGATCTCGTGAAATAGGAAAGTAGTAATTGGTAAAAGCTAAACGCTCCCCTGATTGAATAGGACGTCCTCGGTGTACTGATGATGAATTAAAAAGCACTAATGTTCCTGCACCACCAGTAATAGGTTTGCGAGAAGTTTGTAAAAGTTCCTCTAAACGACAAACCTCAGCATCAGACAAACGATTCTGCATATAACCAAGGCCAGCCTTTTCTATTCCAGCTAACACAGATGCTAGATGATGTGATCTTGGTAATAATTCAAAAGGACCATTATCCTCTGTAACATCTGTTAGGTAAAGTAATGCCTTATATTGACCATGAAAAGCATCACGATGCCATCCACCTCCTGATGAACCACCTTTACCACTTTCCAGTAAATTTCCTAAGGTAAAAGCACAATAAGTCTGTTCACGATTAACCAATTCACCTAACTCAAGAAAATTAATGTCCTGAGCAAGCGTGCGAGCAGCAGGTAAAATTTGTTCTATGCCAAAAATTCTCTTATCTTCTGCTTTGCTAACAAAAGTAGGATAAAGTTCAAAAGCAGCTTTAAGGTCAATTGCAGCTTTATTACATTGTTCTTTATTTAAATAATTATGAATAATTGTGTATCCTTGAGTTTTTAAATCATCAAACTTACTTGCATGACGCACTAAAAGATTCTGTCGACGTCGTGAAATTTTCCAAGCAGAGCTTAGAGGTGAATTTAAAAGATCATGACGAATATATTCTAACCGAGTTCTAAGAGAAGAAGATATATATTTCTTAAGAAAGCTTTTCATTAATATTGAATACAATATATACTAGCAATATTTATTATCATACTATTTTTATCTAATAATTTTTTTTATTTCTTAGTAGATACTTTTAGCATTATAGATTTGTACCAAGATTTCAATATATTTGTTAAACAAGATTTGAATAATAAATAAATAATAATAATAAAATATTTTTTATTTTTCAAAAACCCAAAAACTAAAGTTTGAATATATTTTTTTGCCAGGACTTTGTTTTCTCTTTCTAAATTAAAATAAATATTCATTGCCCAATGAAGTAAATTTTTTAAACATCGGCAAGCTGTTAAATAATTAATCTTTGATTTAGAATGTAATCTAAATATGATTTCGCATCTTTCTAAAATACCATAATCTGTAGGTCTTTGCATTTTATCATTAAATTTTTCAACTAGTGGGGCTCCTGCTCCCACGCTGATAATATCGACAAAACTCTTGGCAGTGAAGCCATGATCAATCACATATTGCATGGCTAAATCTATCTGCGGATACAAAGCTTGCTTAAACTTCGAGCTATCTAAAACACAGCTTTGCTTCTTAAATACAAGTCCCATCATTGAACCAGATCTCATATAAACCCAAGGTAAAATAGATTTAGAATCGAGTTGGGTATAATTTGGTAATGTGCTCAAAGGCAAAAAAAAAAAGTTTAGGATCTTTTTTTTCGTTAAGGTAAATAATCAATTCAGTTAAGAGTGATCCTTGAGGAAAATCATCATCACCTAATAGTAATATGTTTTCTCCATTTGCTTCAATCATGGTCTTATAAAGATTATATCCAAACCCTATGTTGCTTTCATGAAGAACAAATCTTATGCTGGCAGAAGAAATATTTAAAATTTTATTTCTATTCTCAGTATTAGAAAAATTTTCACCAATTACTATTTCAAAGTCACCTTGGAATTTAGATAGTTGTTTTTTTATTAAAACAATATTTTCAATAAGAATGTCTGGGTTATTATATGTGGGGATACATATAGAAAGGATCAAGTTTTCTCCTATTTTTATTATTTGATGGCTCTCCAACTAAACGTGTCAAAAGTGGTTGTTTTTCATCCAAAGCACCAAATTTAAGACTAGATTTTACTTTATATTTTTTCCAATAGAACTCTACAAACTCTCTTACCGAAGTACCCACACCAGAAGCAACATTTAATACTTGAAATCCTGATAAAAAATTTATTTCATCAGAAATAAAATCTGTCAAAGCATCAATATGAATAAAGTCACGGATTTGCAAACCTACGCTTGTTTTAAAATTTTTATTAGATTTAATCGCACTAATTAAAGATTGAAACAATCTTCCTTCCTTTTCAGCACCACCATACACTTGGAATGGCCTCAAATATGACAAATCCAGAGATAATTTATGAGCAAGAGATTGACACAAATAGAACTGAAAGACTTTGCTCAAAGAATAATTGTCTAAGGGCCTCAAGTCAGATTTAACGCTCAATGTATTTGTAGAATTTCCGCTCAATCCATATTCAAAACATGTGCCTATCACTATGAATTTCCTAATACCAAATTTAAATGTTTCACGAATAAGATTTTCTGTACCAACCACGTTTGATTGAATATCATATTCCAAGCTATTTTTAGCATGAACACCAGAGGAAGCAACATGAATGACAATCGAATTATTTTCAATTAGTCTTTTTGAAAAGAATTGGTTTAACGTTTCGCCATCAGACTCTACAAATAACTTGTGATGAATTGGGACCACATCATAACCCAATAAATTAAGCTTTATCTTCAATGAAGAACCAATGTATCCACTTGAGCCAGTAAGATATATTATCAAATCAAATCCTTTTTTGAAAGTTTAAGTACTGAAATGTCGAGATTCTTGATCACTGTGCAGCTAATGACCCTTTCCGACTCAGGGACGTATGTATCAGGACTTGAAAAAAATACTTGATTAATATCAGCTTTTGCATGATAGCCTGAAGCCCACATGTGAGGAATGAATAACGCATTGGTCGAATTTTCATCAAGAGTAAACTGTAAAATATCCTGATTAATCAAATCATAACAATAAAAGGTAACTATGCCCTTTAGAACAATAAAATACTTTCGTTGCTGATAAGGTTCAATTTGATAATGCAGCCCTCTGAATATGTTTTTATTAGATTCTGCAACATAGACGTCAGAGAACTTTAATAATTCTCCATCATTAGAAAATTTAGGCATGATTGGTTTCCTTAAGTAACCACGCTCATCATCTATTTTCTTATATTGACATAAAAACGGCTTCTTAGCATTTTGAATATACAAAATATTACCTCACAATCTCATTTGATATAGTTTTAAGACTGATATTCAAAACTGGGCGCTCATTATTAGAATTTGGGACTCCTGACCTATGCCAGCCTGATGTATCAAAAAGATAAACACTTCTGGCTTTCCATGCAAACAATTGAAGATTATGGGGAGAATAATTATAAATATTTGTTTTTCTAAAATCAAAAAATCTTTTAAATGATCCGTTAGACCCAGAGTCATAGTGTGTACAATTGGTGTTACTTGCGTCATTTAAAAGAACAATTATTCTATAATGTCTAAGTTTACCATCATGATGCCAATCGTATGAATATAGTCTGGTCTTGTTAGGTTTTGTGATATTAATATAGTTGCTTTCAATCTTGAGCTTACATCCTACTTCAGTCAAAACCTTTGAAATTTCAGGAACTTTTTGTAAAAAATCTTTAATTGTTGAGTCGTTAGGTTTATACATATTAAATAAATCTATGGGATGATGTTCGACTGTCACATAATTCTCTTTTGAAATGAAAGATACTAATTTTTTACATAAATCATCAGAAATCTTTTCATGCCATACAAAGTATCCATCATTTAAAAGTTTCTTAGCCTCATATGAGCCTTTTATATTGACAATAAAAAAAATCATAGATTCCTTTGCTAAAAAATAACAAATTTTTATATATATTTTGAGTTTATTTTTAATCTTTGAATAAATTTTCATATAATTTTTTAGATGAGTATAGACCTAAAAATTCTTTTGCTGCAAAATATTTTTGATGATAATTTTTAAAATCATACTTGCGATATTTAAGTGCCAAAAGATCTAAATCATATCGTGGAATTGAAACGGCTAAACCATATTTTTCTAATTCTTGAATTATTGACAAATGACTCCATCCAAAAATTACAAGGCCATTTGCTAAAGCATCTAAAACACAAATTGACCACGGCTCTTCTGTTGATGTCAAAAAAAATGCATTTGCAATATCGTAAGAAAACTCCAATTGATGACCATGATAAACTACATTTTTAAATAATTCAGGTATCTCTACATCACCAATCCAATGATACTTAATATCCCTATTAACTGTTGCAAACTTTTCTGCGAATTGGCCACCCTTTCGCTTCCAACCTCCTCCAACAGTAATTACTGAATTTTTCCCTTTTGTTTTCATCCCCCAACCTCTATCTATATTGTTGATTGTCCTAATTTGATAATCTGTAGTTGCAGGAAGGAATTCAGGCACACATTTGATTCCTAACTTTTTTGCATCAGCAATTACCGATGGGGAGCATGCAATTGTTTTAGTACCTCTATTAATAATTCTGATATCGTTTTTTTTGAGTTCTTTAAGATAACCATAATTCTCATGGAGATATCTCACGCTTGGTATGCCAAGTAAATTAGGGATAGATTGAATATCAACATTAAAGTAAGTGTTAAATATAATATATTTTGGCCTATATATTGTCATCATCCAAAAAAACCAAAGCTTTTTTAAGTTTATTTTCCCCCATGTAGCTACTCTGATTAGCCTATTCATCAACCTAAGAAAGAAGGGGATTTTATGCAGGCATAATGGAAAATCAATAGTTTTTACACCTGTTGGGATTTTTCTTCGTAAATGTGCCTGCGTTGTTGGGTTCATATTTATCAGAGTAACATTAAAACAGTGTGATAAATATTCTGCTAAATCTAACGCAACAACTGGAGCCCCTGTGTGAGTGAGAGAATGGGTAACTATAACCATTTTTGGCTTCCCCCGATCTATCATCTTTTTTTTTTTACGTAATCATTAATTTGGTCTTGAGTTACTTTTAAAATATCTTTATTTTTTTTATCGATGAATTTTTTAAACCATATCGAGGTAAGATTTATACTTTGTTCAAGATTATATTGGGCTATCCATTTTAATATTTTTTTTGACTTATTTGAGTCTAGCATAAGTACTTTGCTTTCTTTATAATTGTTTAAAATATTTTTTTTTTTTATAATTTTTACAGAATTATCAAAATTTTTATTCATCAAACTGATCACTTCATTAACAGATTTATTGTTAGAATTATTTGGACCAAAATTAAAACTACTGCCAGATGCTATCTGTTTTTTGTGTAATTTCATAAGCAATAAAAGATAGCCATATAATGGGTCCAAAACATGTTGCCAAGGTCGTATTGAATTTGGCGATCTTAATGTTAGTTTTTGATTTTTTAAAAATGAGTAAATATAATCAGGTATAATTCTATCTTTTGAAAAATCGCCTCCACCTATTACATTTCCAGCTCTAGCTGTTGCGACAAAAATTTTTTTTTCTTTGAAAAATGATTGATTATAAGAATTAACTATTGATTCAGCGCATGATTTAGAATTACTATAGGGATCAGCTCCACCTAAAAGATCACCTTCTTTAAAATATTTTTTTTTATTATCATTAAAGTAAACTTTATCAGTTGTTATAATTAAGGCAGATTTCACAAAATTAATCTCTTTTAAGATATTTAGAATATTAACGGTTCCTAAAGTGTTAACCTCATAGGTATACTTTGGATCATCATAAGACTGTCTTACCAATGGTTGTGCTGCCATATGAACAATAAAATCTGGTGAAAACTTTAAAATAGATTTTTTTAATTTATCATAATCTCTAATATCTCCAATTATTGATGTATGAATTTTTTTATTTAGTTTTATTAAATTATAAAAGCTTGGTGCTGTATCAGGTTTCAGAGAATAGCCAGTAACTTTGGCACCAAGCAAACTTAAAAAAATAGAAAACCAACAACCTTTAAATCCTGTATGACCTGTTAAAAAAACTTTTTTACCTTTCCAAAATTTACTTAAGTATTTAAACTTATTAATCATTCCATATTTTCCAAGGAGCTTGTTTTGAAAGCCAAAGACTATTCAAATGTCTTTTATCTCTCAATGTATCCATGCAGTACCAAAAACCTTTATGCTTGTAAGCTGCTAATTTTTTTTTTTCTAGCTAAAAAATTTAAAGTATCTTTTTCAAATATTGTATTTTTTTTATTTAAGTAATTAAATATTTTTTTTTCACAAACAAAAAAACCTCCATTGATCCAATTTTCTTTTTTTGGATCTTTTTCTAAAAATTTAACTACTTTATTACCTTTAAATATAATCTTTCCAAAATGTGGGATAGGTTTAACGGTTGTTAAGGTAACTAATGTTTTGTTTTTTTTATGAAAATTTATTAATTGACTTATATTCACATTGCTTAGACCATCACCATAAGTTAAACAAAAAGTGTTATTGATATATTTTTTAACTCTTTTTAGTCTTTCTCCAGTATTACTATTCTTGCCGGTCTCAACAACTTTAATATTCCAGGTTTTATCTTTATTATATTTTTTGAAATAATCTTTAATAATTTTAATTTTATATCCCCCACAAATAATAAATTCAGAAAATCCAAACATTGAGTAATATTTTATAATGTGCCATAAAATTGGCTTTTTACCAATTTTGACCATAGGCTTTGGAATATAATCGGTCTCTTCTGAAATTCTTGTGCCTAGGCCTCCAGCGAAAATAACTAATTGCATTTAAATAATATAATAATAAGTGGTTAAATCTTAGCTAGTCAATATTTATATGTTATTGATTCATTTGTCATTATTAATTTTTGATTGAATTAAATTTAATACTTTTACTTATTGATGGTTATAAATTTTTTACGTTGAATTAAAGCTGATTACCAACAATTAATTCTTGATAAGTGCCTTGCGCAACAAGCTTACCTTTATCAAGCCTAAAAATAGTATCACAATTTTTGACAGTACTTAAGCGATGAGTAATTAAAATAATAGTAACTTCTTTATTAAGATTGTAAACTGCATCCATTACTACTTGTTCAGTTTTATTATCAAGCGCACTAGTTGATTCATCGAAAATTAGTACTTTTGGTTTGTGATATAAAGCTCTTGCAATTCCAACGCGTTGACGTTGTCCGCCTGATAATCTAATACCACGTTCACCAGTTATTGTTTGATATTGTTTAGGCAATTCATCTATGATGAAATTATGTAAATTTGCAACTCTACTAGCTTTTTCAACAGCTTCTTGGTCAATATCTTTAGACTCTACTCCAAAAGCAATATTAGCTGCAACAGTATCATCAGATAAATAAATATGTTGAGGCACATAACCAATAGATCGTTGCCAAGATCTTGAATTTTTTTTTGTTATAATTTTTCCATCTACTTCTAACGTGCCTTTTTGCGCTTCAAGTAATCCTAAAATGATATCAACAGTTGTGGTTTTACCACTGCCAGTAGAACCTATAATTCCAATGGTAGATTTTGCAGAAATACTTAAATTGATACCTTCTAAGGCTACTCTCGATGTATTGGGATAATTATAATGAATATTTTTTAGAGTAATTTTTTTATTTAGGGACAAAACACCTTGATCCTGATTAGTATTAATTGGTTTAAGATTTTTAAGGTCCTCATATAATCTGTTAAGTGAAGGACCAACAAAAGCAAGCTGAGTAAAAGAACCATAAATTTGTTGCAGTGCTGGTAGCAAGCGATAGCCAGCAAAAATATATAAGCTAATAATAGGTAAAGCAGAATTGAAGCTACCCGTCTTAGATATGCTATAAAGTATTATTATTAAAATACCACCAAATGAGATAGCTTCTAAGAAATATCGAGGTAATTGAGCTACAAGCTGTGAAGAGGCATAATTTTGATGAAAAGTTTGAGCAGGTTTAGAAAATAATTTAATATAAGTTTGTTCTAAACCCCCAACTTTAATCTCTTTTATAGCCCCAAAGGCTTCACTAATCGACGTAAAACGTAACTGATTATTTTTTAAACTATTTTTTCCAAGGAAATTTAGATAGTTTTTTGTAAAATAAAAAATTAACCCATAAGCTGTACCAAGTGAAAAACCAACTGATAATGCAAGTTTTGGATCAGCTATAATTAATAAAGTTATAAGTGTAATTGCAAGCATACCTCTAGCAATCACTTCTAACAATGGACCCAGACCGTTTGCAACTACCTGTCCTGATTCTGATAAAATACTTTTTCCAAGATCAGAACTATTGCGATTTAAAAACCAAGCATAAGGCTGCTGCAAATATCCTTCTACTAAACGTTTGCCTATACTGAATTGGCGCATTTGAACAAACCTCACTTGTGCGTAGGTTGTAAGGGCTTTGAAGATAAGTGAAGTAATTAAAAATATGAATACAAAGATCCCTAAAACCAAAAGAAACTGTTGATCATTTTCAACTCCAAAAATGCTTGAAGCTTGAAATATAGTATTTAAAATGTCATTTGTCTCAATAAGACTAGGGTTCGTTAGAACTGCCATAAAAGGTAAAATAGATGCAACTCCAATCATATCTAAAAATGCCATTATTATGATCATCATCAATAATAAACCTGCACGCTTACGTTCATGAGGTGTAAGTAAAAATAATAATTTTTTAAATGTTTTCATTAAGCTTTGTTATATAGTCTTGATAAGTTATAATAAGACCTTCTTTTAAACTTATCTCTGGCTTAAAGCCAAGATTGTCTATTCTTTTACTATCTAAAAATTTTCTATAACTGCCATCAGGTTTAGTTAAGTCAAAATTAATTTCACCCTTAAAACCAACAATCTCTTTTATAGTTTCTGCGAGTTCTTTAATACTAAGATCCTTACTACTTCCAATATTTATATGGCTACACATTGATGATGTATGTTCATCATAAGTTTTTTTATCTATACTCATGACATGAATTGAAGCATTAGCCATATCATCAACATACAAAAACTCACGTTTTGGTATGCCAGTTCCCCACACCATAACACTCTCTAAATTATTAATTTTTGCCTCATGAAACCTATAAATCATTCCTGGAATTACATGGCTATTTTCTGGATGATAACTATCTCTAGGTCCATATAAATTTGTCGGCATTACACATCTATAATCAATAATATGACTCTTTCCATATTGACGGTTATAGCTCTCACACATTTTAATTCCTGCAATTTTAGCAATAGCATAAGGTTCATTGGTTGGCTCAAGTCTCCCAGTTAATAATTCTTCCTCTTTCATGGGTTGATTAGCATTTTTTGGATAAATACAGCTTGATCCTAAAAATAATAATTTTTTAACCCCACTTAAAAAAGCATTGTGTATTACATTATTTTGGATCATTAAATTTTGATAAATAAAGTCTGCTGGATAAGTGTTATTTGCATGAATGCCACCAACTTTTGCTGCTGCTAAGTACACTTGGTCAATTTTTTGATTTTTAAAAAAATTTTGAACATCATTTTGACTTAATAAATTGAGTTCAGCTCGATTCTTGGTGATGAGTTCAACTTCTTGGTTTTTTAATAGTCGGACTAAAGCAGATCCAACCATGCCGTTGTGACCCGCTATAAAAATTTTTGGTTTAGCCATTATTAATTACTAATTTTATGAAAATTTACTTATTAATAAGTTCATCATTTTTTGCTAATTTTAAATCTTCATCAGTCATTTCTTTTACTAGTTGCTCAAGTGATATTTTGGGAACCCAGTTTAATTTTTCTTTTGCCTTACTGGCATCACCTAATAAAGTTTCAACTTCCGCAGGTCTAAAGTATCTTGAGTCAATTTTTATAATATCTTGACCATTAAAAGATCCTACTTCATCTAAATTTTTCCCTCTCCATTCAATTTTCATGTCTAATTGCTTTGAAGCTAAATTGATAAAATCTCTTACTGAATACTGTTTACCAGTAGCAATGACAAAATCCTCTGGTTTTTCTTGTTGAAGCATTAACCACTGAGCTTCCACAAAATCTCTTGCATGACCCCAATCTCTTAATGCATTTATGTTTCCAAGATATAAATTTTTTTGCAGTCCAAGTTTTATTCGAGCTAATGCTCTTGTTATTTTTCTTGTAACAAATGTTTCTCCTCGAACAGGACTTTCGTGATTAAACAAAATACCATTACAAGCATAAATACCATAAGCTTCTCTATAATTAATTGTTATCCAGTAAGCATAAAGTTTAGCAACCCCATACGGGCTTCTTGGATAAAAAGGTGTTTTTTCGTTTTGTGGAGTTTCTCTTACAGCCCCATATAATTCAGAAGTTGAGGCTTGATAATATTTAGTTTTTTTTTCTAATTTTAAAATACGAATTGCCTCTAAAATTCTAAGAGCACCTATTGCATCAGAGTTTGCCGTGTATTCAGGCTCTTCAAAAGAAACTGCGACATGACTTTGTGCAGCTAAATTATAAATCTCATCAGGTTGCACTTCTTGAATAATTCTAATTAAAGAGGTGGAATCTGTTAAATCACCATGATGTAAAATAAATTTACGATTAGTTTCATGAGGATTTTGATATAAATGATCAATTCGGTTGGTATTAATTAAAGAAGTTCTTCTTTTAATACCGTGAACTTTATAACCTTTATTAAGTAAAAATTCGGCAAGATAAGAACCATCCTGACCAGTTATTCCAGTTATTAAAGCTACTTTCATTGTTTATTCATTATTGTTTACTAATCATATGAGGATTCAGTTATTAATACTTTAATAATCTATTATAATCTATTTTTATTAATGCATAATTTATTAACTCATATAAGTACAAAAGTATCACATTTTTACTTATATAAAATGAAAATTTTACCCATAATTTCGGTAAGAAGAAATTCGAAAAGAATTAAAAATAAAAATAAACTCTTGCTAAATTTTAAGTTTATTTAAAATGTCAACAAAAAAAATTGCAGTAACATTATCCTTTGACGGAGATTTAAATAATAAAATCAATTTATCTTGGAAAATTTTAGATAAAGAATTTAATATTAATTACTTATCAAAAAATAATTGCAGACCTCATATCACATTATATGCTGGTGAAATAAAAGAGAGAAACATAAAAGAAATGAAAGACTTATTAAAAAAATTAAAACTTAAAAAATTCCAATTAAAATCTCCTGGTATTGCAGTATTTGCAGAGAAAAAACCTAATTTATTTATTAGATGGGAAAATAATTTTACTTTAAGAAAGTATCGCAAAATAATAAAAGATAAATTAAAAAAATTTATTATCAATGAAAATACTTTCACCAAAGATAAAATTTGGATACCACGATCGTCTATCGCATATAAAGATATAAATTATGAAGATATTGGAAAAATAAGAAAAAAGCTGAATTTTCTTTTTAAAAAACAATTAGTTAATATAAATAATATATTATTAATTGATTATTCTAAAAAAGAGAAAATTAGATCAAAAATTAATTTAATTTAAAGCTTTAAAAAGCATGATTAAAAATTATAGATCTTTTATATTCTGAAGAAAAAAATACTGTATTATGGCATGGTTCATTAAAAGTGATATACATCCAGCCGTAATTGCTTTTCCATTTTTTTCCTTTTAAAATTTTTGAAATATCAAGTTCTAAATTTTCATTTTCTTTAATTTCTTTTTCAATTTTAATTTTTTCATTTTTTAATCCACCAATTAACATTAATGAAAGTTTTATTTTTTTATTGAGATTTATCGGATGATAATAACGTGAACAAATGTATATTTTGATTTAAGATTTCTACCTTCATTAAAAAAAGGTAACCAACGAGTTCTCGGAGCTTTAGTGTTAATTGGAACAGGACCATCTAAAATTATTCCAGGTAATGAATTTTTTCTAGAATAATATTGGGATACATGAAATCTATTTGGAAGTTTTGCTTTATTAACAATATCAATATCTAAGAAAGTTGTTTTTTTTAATCCTTTTTCTGTTAATTGGCAGAAAGGGCTTTTTTTTGAAATCTTAATTTTTTTATTTGTTAAATTTTTTCCATCAATTGTATTTTTTTTACAAATGATACTATAAGGGCTTTTTTGAATAGGATATGTGGGGAAAAAATCTATTTCAGTTTTATAATTTTTTGAAAGAATTGGTATACTATAAAGTAAATTTCTTGTACTTTTTTTTGGTTTAAAAGAATCTTTAGAAGCTTGTTTGGAATTTCCAAAATTACTATGTTCAAGAGTAATTTGCCCATCAGAATTTTCATGAAAGTAAAGTAATCTTGGAAATACTCCAGTGTTTTCATAATTAACCGAAAGCATTCCTCTTTTATTTTTCAAAAAGTTTTTATAATTAAGATAATCGTCAACACAAATTATTAAAGTTTCACCTATTTTCATTATTAAAGGATTAATTTTTTTTTTAATTGTTTTGCCATGAATATTTGTAGCAATTAAAGATATTTCAGTATTTGTTGATTTGATAAGACCATTATGTAAAACTACATAACATTTAAGATCTTTTTCTGAAAAAAGAGTTATGTTTGATTCATTAACAGCCTGATGTCTTTTGATTAGTTCAGGATCATCACCACTAGTTCTTGAAAAATATCGAGTTGTTGAATGAGTGCCAGTGTGCCAATTGACACCATGATAACGTACATAAATAGCAGGATAAGGAAAAAATAAATTTTTTTTTGAAAAAATTTCTATTTCAACTACTCCAATAAATTCATCTATTTTTAATTCTGCAAAAAATTTTTTAAGCTCTAAACAGTAAGCATTTATTTGATCAATATATATAGCTTTTGATTTCAACTTTTTTCCATTTAATCTTCTCAAGGTTATTTTTGCTTTGACCTTTTTAATTTTTCCTTTAATTGACCAATAATTCAATAAATGTAAATCTGTAAAAACTTTTCTTTTAATTGAATGTTTAACTAGAAATAAAGCAGAAGATCGATTAATTAATTTTTGATTTTCATTAATTTTGTCGTGTTTAAAAAAAAAAGTTTTTTTATTTATTTTCGATAAATTATAACTTGTGTCCATAAAATGAAGTGATTATATTGCCCTATCCTCAATCTGTAAAGGTATTCTGCTTCAAAACAAAAAAAAATTAATAATGGTTGACTTTACTTAGCTTACTTTGAATATTCTCCTTATAAATTATGAATAAAAAAATTTTACTATGGGGCGGTGGAAATAAAGCTATACTTGCAATAAAGTTATTTAATTTAAAAAATATTATAATTTTTGATCCTTACATCGAAAAACCAAATTTAAGCTCAAAAATTCCTTTTTTTAACAAATCAAAAGATTTAAAAAAAATTCTTAAATTATGTTCTAGTTTCTTTGTATGTATTGGAAATAATAATGGAGAAGACAGGTCGATTATTGCTGAAAATTTGATTTTAAGAAAATTAAAACCTATAAATCTAATTCATAAAAAATCAATTATACATAAATCCTCGAAAATTGGAAAAATGGTAATGGTAATGCCTGGAGTAGTAATTAATCCTAATTCTCAAATAAATGATTTTTGCGTAATAAATACATCTGCAGTAATAGAGCATGACTGTAATTTAGAAAATGGGGCAGAAATAATGGGGTCAGCAAGTCTAGCTGGAGGCTGCTTAATTAAGAAAAATGCTACAGTTGGTACTAATGCTACTATTTTTCCAAACATTGTAGTGAATGAAAATAGTTATGTTGGTGGAGGATCTGTAGTAATAAAAAATGTAAAGAAAAATGATATAGTGGTTGGTAATCCAGCAAAATATTTAAAAAAAAATATAAGAAATAAAAAAAAATTAAAAGAAACTAAAATAATTTTTAAAGATCTTTAATTAAATTAAGTTCTTTAATAATCATCCCAAACCTTTTTTCTCAATACCCATTTTCTGTTCTCTTTTTTCCATATATGGGGAGATCTCCAGCTATCAATAATTTCAACAAACTGATCCTCGTCTATGTTGCAGTATTTAAGAAAAAGTTTGTAATGTTTTTTTGGAAATTCGCCATCATATTTTTCAACTAACATGGCTCCTTCTTTTCTACTTATTTTTCCATCTCTTATTTCGTGAGCAGTGTCACTTGTTGCTCTCCCTATGCCAAATTTAATAAACATTAAATAATAGTGAAATCCATCAAGTTTATCATCTAAACTAGCAAATTTAGTATAAGTCCCTTCTGTACGATTTGCATTAGTTTGAAAACCTACATGTTTTTTACAATAGTAAAAATTTTCTTGTGGATCCCAAAATTTGTAATAACTAAAAAAATGCTGTTCAGTATTGTTCTTCATTACCTTATCTAATGTTGGAGCCATATATTCTTTTAAATCTTCAGATTTTAATCCATATTTTTTCCAATTTTGTACTGGCATGCTTGAAAAATAATGTTTTCCTCTTATTTTCATATCTGTCTTTGGTGACTTCGCATACTTCATGTCTCCACCATACTCAACTTCACCATTTTCTCCATACATCATAACCGAAATATTATTCTCTACAGCCATTTTAACTGGGTAATTATACTGACCATAAATAAAGGGTTGAAATGGATCCCCCAAGTAGTTAGTTGCCAATGCTGTAAATCTTTTGAGTGTTTTTTGTTTTTGAACTCCCAAAACATGGTCAAATCCTGTTTTTATAAAATTATCAAGATTTTTTTTTCCTATTATAGTGGGTATTATTGGTCGCCAAGTTACACAAAGTGGATTCATTCCATATTTAAATTTAAGTTGATGAGCAACGTAACTGCCATCCTTTCCTCCACTACAAGGGACAATTATATCATTCTTATTGGTTTTACTTCTAAATTTATCTAACATTCTCAGTAAATGCTCTTCTCTTATTTTCCAATTAATTTTTTTTTTCTTAAATTCTGAAAATTGACAAGCAGAGCAAATACCTTTTTTATTAAAGGTTATTCTAGGCCTTTGATTTGACATTGTACATTTTTTACAAAACACAATTTCTCTTGGAAGGTTATATCTTTTTAAAAGATTTTTTTTTAAGATTTTCATTTAAAATAAAATTTTATTTACAGTTTTCTATATATATATTTTTAAAAAAAACTATATAAAATAATAGTGAATAAATCTCTTAGAATAATAGCTAGAATAGATATTAAATCAAATAGATTAATCAAAAGTATCCAATTTGATGGTATGAGGGATTTAGGTGACGCAAGCAAATTTGCTCAGAAATATTTCAAAAATAGTGCTGATGAATTATTAATTATAGATTCAGTTGCAAGTTTATTTGGAAGAATTACTGCAATAAGTTTTTTAAACGAAATTACAAAAAAAATTTTTATTCCTGTTACTTTAGGTGGTGGTATTAATAAACTTGATCAGGTAGATAATATTTTAAAAAATGGTGCTGATAAAATAGCTATCAATACCGGAGCTGTTAAAGATAAAAAGTTGTTAAAAAAAATAGCTGAAAAATTTGGGAGCCAATGTTTGGTATCTTCTATTACTGCAAAAAAAATAAAAACAAATAAGTGGGAAGTTTATATTGACAAAGGAAGAGAATCTACAAAAATAGACTTGTTGGATTGGGTTAAATTTTGTGAAAAAAGTGGTGCAGGTGAAATATTGATTACATCAATTGATCAGGAAGGGACTGAACTAGGTTTTGATTATGAACTGAGTGCAATTGTTTCAAAAGTTTCTAAAATACCAGTTATTGCAGGTGGTGGTTGTGGAAAACTTGAACACTTAGATAAAGTTTTTTCATACTCAAAAGTGAACGCTGTTTCAATAGCAAGTCCACTTCATTACAACAGACTTAATATCAAGGAAATTAAGCAATTTCTCGTAAATAAAAAATATAATTTGAGATTAGAATGAAAAAAATAGTTATTTTAGATTATGGGACCGGTAACATTTTATCTTTAACCAGATCATTAAATTATATAGGAATTAAACCTGTAATAACAAATTCTAAAGATAAAATATTAAAGGCTTCTCACTTAATATTACCTGGTGTAGGATCTTTTGGAACGGGTATGAAACTTCTTAAACAGTATGATTTACCAAATACCATTAATGAGTATGTCAAAAGCAATAAACCAATATTGGGCATATGCTTAGGAATGCAATTATTATTTGAACGAGGTGATGAGTTTGGATCACATAAAGGATTAGGATTAATTAAAGGAGAAGTAAAAAAAATTTCTTATAAAAAAATTAATGTTCCTATAATTGGATGGTATAAAATTAACGCTAAAAGTGTAGATATATTAACCAATCAAAATAAAAAATATATGTATTTTGTTCACTCATATCAGGCTTTTCCAAAAAATAAAAAAGTTATAAAGGCTACTTATAAAATTGATAATAAAAATATAGTTGCAGCTGTAAATGAAAATAATATATATGGATTTCAATTCCACCCAGAAAAAAGTTCTTATGATGGTTTAAAACTTTTAAAAAATTTTATAAATTTATAAGCATGAAAATATTAGCTATTATACCTGCTAGAAAAAATTCTAAAAGAATAAAAAATAAAAATAAAATTTTACTAAAAAATAAAAAAATGATTGAGCACACCTTTTTGCTTGCAAAGAAATCAAAATTATTTACTAAAATATTATTAACAACTGATGACAAAGAGCTTATAAAAATATCAGAAAAATATGGTATTTTGGCTCCTTGGGTTAGACCTAAAGAAATATCAGGTGATTTTTCTCCATCTTATAAAGCAATAATTCATGCATATGATTGGTACGAAACAAATTATGAAAAAGTTGATGGAATTTTTGTTTTACAACCCACGTCTCCTTTTCGAACTATAAAAACTTTAAAAGAAATGATAAAAATTTTTAAGACTAATAACAAAAAATCTGTAATTAATGTTTCTAAATGTAACGAGCACCCAGAATGGATGTTGAAATTAAAGAACAGCAAGATTTTACCATATATATCAAAAAAATATTTTACAAACAGATCGCAATCACTTGCCAAATTATATAAAATTAATGGATTAGGTTATTTAATTAATCCTTCAATTTTAAAAAAGGAAAAAACCTTGATACCAAAAAATTCAATACCTTGTATTAATAAATCTAAAATCGAGTCTATAGACATTGATGATATGCAAGACTATTTAATCGCAAAAAAAATTTAATTTAATACTTTTTATCTAAAGCTAATTTCAATTTATCTACTATATATTTTTGTTCATCAAAACTTATGCTAGAAGATGGTAAACTTATTCCACTCAACCCTATTTTTTGCGAAATTTGACATTTAGTTTTTGAAAATTTTTTGTAGGGTTGCATTAGGTTTAAAGGGTAAAAGCTTGGTCTAGTGTCGATCCCTCTATCTTTTAAATATTTTTCTACATGATTTCTCATATAGTTATTCTCTAAGGTAATTGTATATAACCAATAAGAATTTTCAGACCAATTGTTAGAAGGTAATAAATTTACTCTATTAAGAGGTTTTAAAAGCTTATCATAGTTATTGAAAATTTTTTTTCTCTTGAGTAAAAGAGAGGCAATTCTGTCTATTTGTGCCACACCAATTGCAGCTTGAATGTTTGTCATTCTATAATTAAATCCCGCGAAATCATGCCAATAAATTTTAGATAAAGACATCCCATGACTTCTCAAAATTTTTGCATAATCAGCAATTTTTTTACTTTTAAAAACTGCCATTCCTCCTTCACCTGTTGTTATTGTTTTGTTAGCAAAAAAACTAAAACAAGAACAGTCACCATCAAGCCCTACTAATCTACCTTTATATTTTGCTCCAATTGCTTCAGCACAATCTTCTATTAAAAATAATTTTTTTAGTTTACAGAATTTTTTTATTTCATCAATTTTACAGGGTTGTCCATAAATATGAACTATCATTATCGCTTTTGTTTTCTTGGTTATTGCTTTTTTAATTTCATTTAAATCTATAGTCCATGTATCCTGTTCAATATCTACAATTACTGGTTTGGCTCCAGAATTGATTATAGAATTTATACTGCCAGCAAATGTAAAACTTGGAACAATGACTTCATCATTTTTAGAGATCCCAAGCGAACTTATAGCAAGCTGTAATGCTGTAGTTCCGCTAGTTGTTGAAACAGAAAAACCACCATTTAAATATTTAGAAAATTTTTCTTCAAAAATTTGGATGAATGCACCTTTTGATGAAATCCAACCAGATTTAACAGTTTTTATTACGTTTTGTAACTCTTGGTTCCCAATATCTGGTTGTGCTACTGGGTAATCTCTTGGGTTTTCTTTTGTTGCAACGTCAATAATTACTTTTTTTTTATTAACCAAAGGTATGCAATGAAAGTTGGTAGCGTCTTTCATTGGATTTGGTTCTAGATATTTAAGTATATTTTGTATGTTAGTGGATATGGGTAATGAAAAAGGTTTTTTATTTAAGATTTTAGATTTTAAATTAATAATTTTAGGTAGTTTTATTTTCTTTAAATAAAATCTTCGAATATCTCCATCTGTAATTGAACCTTTTAGCCTATTAAGGCTGTCAACTACAAAAACTATTCCTAAGCCATTTTCATCAATTTTTTTTAATACATTATTAAATTTCTCAGGAAGATTAATAGTAATTTCTTTAATTTTATTAGGATTCATTAAAAAGATTTACTCAATTTTTGTAAAACTATTTTTTTTAGATCTAAAAATTTTTTTTTATTAAGATTATAAACTTCCACAGAAAAATAATTAATTTTTTTATTTAAATGTTTCCAAAACCACGCATTGCTTGAAAATGGCATATTAGAATCTGATTTTCCATCATTGTCACTTAGGTGATACCCTCCTATGTATTTTTCACATTTTTTAAACATATCTTTTGAATCAAAATTGAGAGTTTTTGCTGAAACTTTTAAATGGGCAACATCTATAAGTAATTTCACATTCAAAGGAAATTGCCTTGCAATTTTTAGAGTTTCTTTTGGGTCGCACATTAATAGTGGGTTTGATTTAAATTCTTTTAAATTTCCATTTGATAAAACATTATTCTCTACAAGAAGCGTAATTCTATTTTTCTTAGCTAATATTGATAACTTTTTTACTCTTTTTAAAAATATACCAATACTTTCTTTTCTATTAAATAATTTTTTTTTTACAATTTTCTTTCCGAGTTCGTTAACCTCGATGTCACACAAAAATCCAGCATGAAAACTATAATAATTTGAGCCAATCTGTTTACATTTTTTAATTGAAGTCTCTATGTGTTTAAAAGATCTTTTTGCAATAAAAGAATTTTGTGATGCAAGGTTAAGAACAAAAGGGATTTTAGGAGGTGGAAAATAATTGTGAATTTGAAAATTTATTTTTTTTTTGTAAGCTCTTAGTTTTTTGATATTATCTGATGAATAAGTTCCACCTGATAATTCAATGTTTTTAGCACCATAATTAATTAATTTTTTTACAGACTTATATGCTGGTATTTTTTTAAAACCTCCTGTCGAGATATATATGGTCATATTTAAGTTATTTTTTTAAGTCGCTATGAATAAACTGATAATTTTTTTTTAAGTCTCTTTTGAGCTTTGCCCCAATTACTTTTTTTAACTCACTATAATAAAGTCCTGTTCCGGGTCTCTTTAAATTAATAGATTCTTTCTTCAAGATCTCACTTATCTTAATATCTCTATTTAACGTCATACTTTTTCTAGAGATTTTTCTCATTTCAAATTCTTCTTTTTGGCATTCTTTAATTGCTTTGCCTAAAATTATTTCAGTTTTTCTTACTTGTGATATCATTTCTTTAAATTTTTTAGGTAAAATTGATGTTTTTTGATCTGGTCCAGGTAATCTTTTATTTATAGTAAAATGTTTTTCAATTAATTTTCCACCTAGCGAAACACTTATTTTGGCTGCTTCATGATCTGTTGTATGATCTGAAAATCCTACGAGACATTTATATTTTTTTGCATTAATGGTATTACATTAAGGTTTAAAGAATTAAATGAACATGGATAATTTGACACACAATGCAATAGAATAAAATTTTTATTTGAGTTTTTTTTATATATTTTTAAACATTTTTCTATTTCATTAAATGTGCTCATGCCAGTAGAGATAATGACAGTTTTTTTATTCTTCGCCAAGTAATCATGGAGCTCAAGATCCACTATATCAGCTGAGGAGGTTTTAAATATATTACAGCCGATTTTGTTTAAGAAAATTGCCGACTCAATATCATAGGGTGTTGAAATAAACTCTATTAATTTTTTTTTACAATACTTTTTTATTTCAATGTGATTTTCTCTAGAAAATTCTAAAGATTTAATCATTTCATAATGTGAGGATTTTGAACCTGTAGTTTTTTTTTGATATTTAACTTTTGCTGTTTTGGGAGACACTAAGCTTTCAGCTTCAAAGGTTTGAAACTTAACAGCATCAGCTCCAGATTTTTTTGCTGAATCTACCATTTGCTTTGCAAGTGTCAGACTTCCATTATGATTAACACCAATTTCAGCTATAAAATAAGTTTTTTTGGTCAGTTTTTTTAAGAACATAATTAAAATTTAAATTTCACTATATAGCTTAATATCAAAAAAAAAACCCCAACTGTTTAGGTTGGGGTTATGAAATAAAATATCAATTATCTTTTTAATTATTTAAAAATTTTTTTCAGTGCATAAATCAAGCCAATTGAGCTATTAGTACTGGTCAGCTACACGCATTACTGCGCT
>MDTF01003252.1_pt1 | contig 50410 bp, 45 predicted proteins | sample 811191 | NCBI WGS metagenome assembly MDTF01 (sample SAMN05326649, study PRJNA326480) | marine metagenome | isolation source: seawater | place: Southern Ocean | collected 2011 | reverse complement strand
TCTACTACTAATTTTTCAAAAGATGTTGATTACTTCAGGGAGTCCATATAAGAGGACGGCGGGAGTAATCCCGCCTCCTACTCGATCCGTTGTTGCTAACCAACGAACATCGCAATCATTGCTTTACCCTTCACCCATTTCACTGTCACAATAACCGCCTCTAACGTGAAGATAGTAGTGAAAAGATGATCGTACTTCCGGTTACTGCTTTTTATGCCAGTATTCTGGCATTTATCTATTTGTATATTACCGCGTTGGTGATTATTCACCGGCGTAGCAATCGAATTGGCGTGGGCGACGGCGGCGACGAAGTACTGCAGCGCCTGGTTCGGGTTCACGGTAACTTTGCTGAATATGTGCCGCTCACGTTACTGCTACTGGCCATCCTGGAAATCAGTACGGAAATTCCCTGGCTGATTCATCTATTCGGCGCATCCCTGGTCATTGGCCGTGTATTGCATGCATACGGTTTGCGTCACTCCGTGGGCGCAACCTGGCAACGAGTCGCAGGCATGATGTTAACCCTGATGTCGTTGTTTGGTCTGGCCAGCGCTAACCTGACACTGATTTACTGGTTACCGTTTTTATGAATTCGTATGCACAACTTATCACGCCAGCGTGCCTGCTCGACCTGGATAAGTTCCGCCGCAATTGTCAGCGAATGCAGGCCGTAGCTGATAGTGAACAACTTACGCTTCGTCCGCACGTTAAAACCCTTAAATCACTGCAGGCGGCTGAATATTACGCGCCAGCCTCAGGCCCCATTACGGTGTCAACACTGGCAGAAGCGGCTACTTTTGCCAGCGCCGGTTATACCGATATTCTCTACGCGGTGGGGCTGTCTCCCAATAAATTCAGGCAGTTAGCCGCCATTCAACGACTGGCGCCGGATTTCACGGTGATAGCTGACAGTCTGGCCGCGGTAAATGCATTAACCGATTACGCCGGTGAGTTAGAGCTACCTTTATCGGTGATGCTGGAAGTGGATGTGGACGATCATCGCGCCGGGTTATTACCTCAGTCCGACGAGTTGATTACCTGCGCCAGAGCTTTATCAGCAGCTCCGAATATTCACTTTCGAGGCATCATGACTCATGCCGGGGCCTCCTACGATTGTGACACCAAAGCTTCGCAACAGGCGATGGGGCAACAAGAGTGTGAACGTATTGCCAACGCTGCAGCTAACCTGTTGGCAGCGGGAATACCCTGTGAGCTGGTTTCGGCAGGTTCAACCCCCACGGCTTTAGCCGGCATAAAGCACACCGGTATCAATGAACTTCGGGCCGGTGTTTATGCCACATTTGATTGTGTCATGGCCGGACTAGGTGTTTGTGATACCAATGATATTGCCTTGTCTGTGCTTACTTGTGTTATTGGCCACCAGAAGGCTAAAAACTGGGTGATTGTTGATGCCGGCTGGATGGCTTTGTCGCGGGATCAGGGCACGGCATCACAGCAGCAGGACTGTGGTTATGGGCTGGTGTGTGATGAGCACGGTAAGTTGTTGGACGGTTGGTATGTGAGTGCCACCAATCAGGAGCATGGCATTATCAGCCACCGCGATAATCTTACGCCGCCTGAGTCTGTGTTTGGCTATGGCCGTTTTCTGCGTATTTTACCTATCCATGCCTGTGCCACGGCAGCCCAGTATTCTAAATACTATGTCATTGATGACAACAGTGACATCCCGGCCATCTGGTCGCGGGTAAACGGCTGGTAGTATGCTGGTTTGTCGAGCAGACTTCTTCTGACAGTTTACTGGGCAAACATGCCACATCAGTTTACACTATAACAATGTAGTTTATAAGTTGCTGTACTTAATGAAAATTCGCCAGCTAGTCAGTTCTTTTTATTTATTCATACTCTGTATCCCAGCGGTGTTCGCCAACACTCCCTCATTGGTGGTGTTTACCGAAGTCTCACCACCTTATCAGTATCAGGCGGGCGATCAGGTTAGTGGGATTGCCACGGATCGGGTTCGAAACATCATTTCTCATGCCGGGCTTACTGCTGAATTTAAGATATACCCATGGGCCAGGGCGATGCTAAATGTGGAACGCTCCAGTAGAGCTTTGATTTACTCCATAGCAAAAACGCCGCAGCGGGAAGGTCGGTTTCACTGGATTGCTCCGGTTGCCAGGTTTAACCTGAGCATTCTGACGCTTGCCAGACGAGATGATATCCAGCTCGACAACCAGCTTGATCTGAATGGCTTGTCGGCAGCCGCTCAGCGAGGTGATATTGCTGAGTCATGGCTGGTTAGCAAAGGACTCGCAGAAGGTCGTGATCTGCTGGTATGCGCCGATATTCTGTGTTCATGGCAGCAGTTAAAGCTGGGCACTGTCGATATCATTATCGAAGATCCAAACCTTATTGAAAGCACCGCGGAGCTGGCAGGTTTACAGGCCGGGGATATCAAGGTTGTGCAGCCCGTACCGGCACTTTCTGTTGTGGCTTTTCTGGCGGCTAATGGTGATATGGAGCCGGAGATAGTGGAACGCTTGCAGGTTGCTGCCCGGGAACTCGGTTATCAGTGACGCATAAAAAAGGCCACCATCAGGTAGCCTTTGTTCAAGTTGTGGTGATTAGCCTTTATGGCGTTCCCTTAACACGTTGACCGCATCCGATACCGACATATCACAGGCCTGCAGCAATACTGTTAAATGATAAAGTAAGTCTGCCGCTTCATTACGTAGTTCTTCTTTATCCATCACGGTGGCCGCCAGCGCAGTTTCAACGCCTTCTTCACCCACTTTCTGCGCGATGCGCTTTACGCCTTTACTGTAAAGTTTGGCAGTGTAGCTCGACTCCGGATCAGCAGATTTACGTGCTGCCAGTACCCGCTCTAAATCGCCTACAAAGGTGTAATCAGCAACGTCGCCATCAAACCAGCAGCTTTCTGCGCCGGTGTGGCAGGTCGGGCCGTTAGGGTTGGCCAGCACCAGTAAAGAGTCGTCATCGCAATCACTGCTGACACTGACTAAATCCAGCGTGTTACCGGAGGTTTCGCCTTTTTGCCATAAGCGCTGTTTCGAGCGGCTAAAAAAGGTGACTTTACCACTGTCCAGGGTAACCTCGAGTGCTTCCGGGTTCATATAACCCTGCATCAATACTTTACCAGTTACCGCATCCTGCACAATAGCAGGTAGCAGGTTATCCATTTTTTCCCAGGCTAACTGGCCCTGGGTCTCTTGTGTAATTTTCATAGTTGTTTCCTTATGCCCCAACCGTATAACGCTGGCGCATGGGGACACCGGCAGCTACCAGAGTCGCTTTTAATTCGTCGATGTTAATAATGGCTTTATGGAACACTGAAGCGGCCAGCGCGCCGTCGACATCGGCTTGCTTAAATACATCGGTAAAGTGTTCTATGGCACCAGCACCGCCTGAGGCAATCAGTGGGATGTTACACACTTCCCGCACGGCTGCCAGCTGCGCAATGTCGTAGCCTTTGCGCACGCCATCCTGATTCATGCAGTTAAGCACTATCTCTCCGGCACCTCGTGACTGCACCTCTTTGATCCAGTCCAGGGTTTGCCAGGCAGTTTGCTGAGTGCGGCTTTCATCCCCGGTAAATTTGTACACTTCGTACTGGTTGTTGGCTTCGTTATAAAAGCTGTCGATACCAATTACCACGCACTGCTGACCATACACATCGTGCAGTTCATTGATCAGTTCAGGATTGGTCAGGGCTGGAGAGTTAATCGAAATTTTATCCGCGCCCATCTCAAGAATTCGCCCGGCGTCTTCTACTGACTTAATCCCGCCCGCTACGCAGAAAGGAATATCAATGACCTGAGCGATGCGGCTCACCCAGCTTTTATCCACTACGCGCTGATCGGAGCTGGCGGTAATATCATAAAAGACCAGTTCGTCGGCACCTGCTTTGGCGTATTGCTCCGCCAGCGGTACGATGTCGCCAATGATTTCGTGATTACGAAACTGTACGCCTTTAACCACTTTACCGTCGCGTACATCCAGACAGGGGATTATCCGTTTTGCCAGCATGCGATAGCCTCCTCAACAGTGAATTTACCTTCCAGTAGTGCCCGGCCTAAAATAACACCGCCTACACCGGTCGGGCGTAACGCGCGAATATCATCGAGCCCACCTATACCGCCAGAGGCCTGCCAGGATACGTTAGGGAACTGTTTACTCACTTCGGTATAGAGTTCAACGTTTGAACCCTTCAGCGTGCCGTCACGGCTTATGTCGGTGCACAGTACGTGTTTAGCATCCACTTCGGCAAAGGCTTCGAGGATTTGCTCCAGTGATACGCCGGAATTTTCCTGCCAGCCGTGAGTCGCTATAAACTTATTGCCGTCATCGTCGATGTTGATATCGAGCGCCAGCACAATGTGCTCCGGCCCGTATTGTTTTACCCAGCTTTTTACCAACTCGGTTTGTTTTACCGCCAGTGAGCCAATGACCACGCGGCTGACACCCGACTCAAGCAGTTGGGCAACTTCGCGCTCTTCACGAATGCCACCGCCAGACTGAAATTTCATGCGCTTGGAATCCACCATGGTGCGAATGAGTTCCAGCTGACGTTTGTCGGTGTCTTTGGCACCGGTGAGGTCAACAATGTGCAACCACTCGGCACCCTGATCAGCATAGCTGTGTACCACCTCAACCGGGTCAAGGGTGTATTGGGTTTTTTGGTTATAGTCGCCCTGGTACAGTCGCACCACGGCGCCGTCGATTAAATCGATAGCAGGTATAATCATGATTATAGGTTCACAAAGTTGGTTAGCAGTTGCGCGCCGGCTTCACCTGAACGCTCAGGGTGGAATTGCACTCCGAAGAAGTTATTGTGCCGGATAGCCGACGAAAATGTCTGGCCGTACTCGCAGCTCGCCAGGGTGTGCTCATAAACCGGCACGGCAAAGCTGTGCACAAAATAAAAATAAGTGCCTTCACCTAACCCTTTAAACAGCGGTGAATCGCCGACCGGGCTAATGGTATTCCAGCCCATGTGGGGTAAGCGCAGCTCGCCAGCCTGCATGCGTTTCACATGGCCGGGTAACAGCTTTAAACAGTCGATGGTGCCAGTGGTGGCTTCATCGGATTGCTCAACCATCAGCTGCATGCCTAAGCACACGCCCAGTACCGGCTGAGTTAAGCCTTGTAGCGTGGGGATAAGCTGTTTGGCGGTGATGCTGGTCATGGCCGCGCCAGCTGCCCCGACGCCGGGTAAAAATACCTTATCGGCACCTTTAATAACCGCCGGATCGTCCGATACCGTTACACTGACACCCAGGCGCTCAAGGGCAAATTTAACCGAGGAAATATTGGCGCAACCGGTGTTAACAATAACAATGGTTTGCTGGGTCATTACAGGGCTCCTTTACTGCTTGGCAGGGCATCACCCGAACGGGTAATGGCCTGACGTAACGCCCGGCCAAATACCTTAAACAGGCTCTCTACCTGATGGTGAGCATTACCTTCGCTGGTGGATAAGTGCAGTGACAGTCCCATGCTTTGGGCCAGTGAATAAAAGAAGTGCTCAACCATCTCGGTGGCCATTTCGCCAACCTGATCACGGCTGAATTTGGCATCAAATTTCAGGTAAGGGCGATTGGAAATATCCATGATACATTCGGCGCGACACTCATCCATCGGCAGGGCAAAACCAAAGCGACCAATGCCGCGTTTGTTACCCAGTGCTTTCTTAAGGGCTTCACCTAACGCCAGAGCTGTGTCTTCAACACTGTGGTGATCGTCGATGTGCAGATCACCGTCAGTTTTAAGCTGTAACTCAAAACCACCGTGGGTGGCAATCTGGTCGAGCATATGGTCGAAAAAGCCCATGCCGGTGGCAATGGTCGACTTTGCCGTCGAGTCTAAATCTACCCGTACATGAATGTCGGTTTCAGAGGTGGTTCGGGTGACTTCAGCAATGCGTGAAGACGCCAGTAATTGCTTCTCGATAGCCGGCCAGTTAATGCCGTCACGGCTGTATTGAATACCTTTAATCCCCATATTTTCGGCCAACTGCATATCAGTCATGCGATCGCCAATCACGTATGAGCGGGTAAAGTCGACCTTACCCTGTTGCAGATAGTCTTTGACCAGACCAAGTTTAGGCTTACGGCAGGAACAGTTGTCTTCATCAAAGTGCGGGCAAATCAGCACATCGTCGAAGGTCACGCCCTGACTTTCAAACACTGCCATCATGGCATTATGGGGCAGGTCAAAATCGGCCTGCGGAAAGCTGTCGGTACCCAGACCATCCTGATTGGTCACCATCACCAGTCTGAAGCCGGCGGCTTTCAGTTTTAGTAAAACCGGGATCACCTGAGGTTCAAATACCAGCTTTTCGAGGCTGTCGAGTTGCTTGTCGATAGGTGGTTCTTCTACCAGAGTGCCGTCACGGTCGATAAATAAAATAGCTTGCTGGCTCACAGTGATGCTCCCGCTTGCTCAAAATAAGCGTCTAATAAGGAAAGTAAACGCTGATTCTGTTCAGCGCTGCCAATAGTTACCCGCAGGCAGTTTTGCAGGTTAAGTTGTTTGGACTGATCGCGTATAAGCATGCCCTGACTTACCAGGTATTGCATGATCTGCGCGCAGTGGCTGTGGCGGAACAAAATATAGTTGGCTTTCACATCGCCAACCAGTTCTACGCCGGGCCGTGTGGCCAGCTCTGCCTGCAGCCTGGTACGTTGTTCGTTCAAAAATGCCACCTGTTGCTGCATTCGCTCAATATTCCCGGCCGTTAATGCCTGCGCCACAATTTGTGCCACCGGCTCCGGAATAGGGTAGGGCGCTATCACTTTTAACAGCGACTGGATAATCGCTTCACTGGCGATAGTAAATCCACAGCGTAAACCGGCCAGGGCAAAGGCTTTGGAAAGCGTACGTAATACCACCAGGTTAGGATACGCTGCCAGCTGCGTTGCCCAGGTGCTTTTGATATCAAACTCAATGTAGGCTTCGTCTACCACTACCAGGGCGGTGTCAGCAAAATGCTCAAGTACTGCCGTTAAGTCAGCTTTGCTAACCTGCGTACCGGTAGGGTTGTTAGGCGCACAAATAAACACCAGGTTAACGTTTTCTGTCGCGCAGATCCCGTCGACATCCAGGCTGAAATCGTCGTTTAACGGTACGCGTTTAATGCCTACATCACAGGTTTCCGCGCTGATGGCATACATGCCATAGGTCGGCGGACAAATCAGAATATTGTCTTCACCCGGGGTACAGAAGGTGCGGATTAACAGCTCAATGCCTTCATCGGCGCCGCGGGTTACAATCAGTTGTGATTTATCTATACCGGCATAGTCGGCATAGCCATTGATTACGCTGTCGGGCTGACAGGAGGGGTAACGGTTAAAGTTACCCGAATCAACAACGTAAGGATTGGCAAAAGGCGATTCGTTGGCGTTTAGCCAGTCCTGACCACCGGAAAATAACCGGCGCGCTGATTCATAGGGTTTCAGCGGCACCAGATTGGCGTTGATTAAAGTATCAACCAGTTTGCTCGTCATAGCGGTCTCTGTAAGTTAATCGTTTTGCTTGTTCAATTTGTCCAGCCGATAGCCAACCGCATTGCGGTGAGCATCGAGCCCTTCGGCATCAGCCAGTTGCATTATGGCCGGGCCTAAATTGCGCATGCCGTCTTCACTGAGTTCCTGAATCGTGTAGCGGCGCATAAAGTCCAGCAGTCCAAGGCTGGAGTAATTTCTGGCGTAGCCATAAGTTGGCAATACGTGGTTGGTGCCAGAGGCATAATCGCCGGCACTCTCCGGTGACCACGGGCCTAAAAATATTGAGCCGGCATGTTTTATCAGCGGCAGTAACCCCCGTGAATTATCACATTGCACAATTAAGTGCTCAGGCGCGTACTGATTGCTCACGGCAATGGCTTCGTTTACTGAGCCGGTCAGAATATAACGGGCGTTTTCCATGGCCTTGCTGGCAATACTATTGCGCGATAGCGCCGCCAGTTGATTGGCTACCGCTGCCTTTACTGCCTCAATCAGCTCAGCACTGTCAGTCACCAGAATAGCTTGGGAATCCGGGCCGTGTTCGGCTTGGGAAAGCAAGTCAGAGGCAACAAAGTCGGCATCGGCGCTTTCATCAGCCAGCACCAGTACTTCTGATGGGCCGGCAGGCATATCAATGGCGGCACCATCAGCGCGCTGACTAACCTGCTGCTTGGCTTCGGTAACAAAGCTATTACCGGGGCCAAAGATTTTATCGACTTTGGTGATGATGTCGGTACCAAAGGCCATCGCGGCAATCGCTTGAGCGCCGCCACACAGATAAATCTCACCGATGCCGCAGCATTTGGCAGCAAAAGCAATCTCAGGAGCAATTTCCTGCTCGGCGTTAGGCGGAGTACATAGTACCTTGCGCTCACAGCCAGCCACCATCGCCGGAACACCCAGCATCATAACGGTAGAGGGCAGTGGCGCACTGCCTCCCGGGATGTATAACCCTACCGCTCCCAGCGCAGTAAAACGTTGCTCGCAGACTACGCCTGGCGTAGTGGTAAGCCGGATGTCTTGTGGGTACTGAGCTTCGTGAAATTGTTTTACGTTGGCAAAAGCCGTTTGAATGGCATCCTGTACTTCAGGCGTCACCCGTGCAGCCAGCTCATCGCGTTTTTCAATGCTGAGTTTCAGGCTGGTAAGCTTAGGCGAGTCGAAACGGCGGGTAAATTCCAGTACCGCCTCATCACCGCGAGCAGACACCTGTGCAAGGATGTCTGCTACCGTGGCCCTGAGTTTGGCGCTGTCGGCCATCGCCGGGCGAGCCAGTGCTTCAATTTGTTGTGCAGAAGTCAGAGTAGACCAGTTAATCATCGGATTAGCCTCGCTTTTAACCCATCATCTTTTCAATTGGCATAACCAGAATGGAGCTGCAGCCCAGCGCTTTGAGCTTTTCCATGGTTTCCCAGAACAGGTTCTCGGGGCTGACAACATGAATAGCCACGGTGTCGTCACTGCCAGCCAATGGCAGCACGGTTGGGTTCTCAGCACCCGGTAGTAAGCTTTTTACCTGCTCCAGATACGCTTTTGGCGCGTGCAACATAATGTATTTGCTTTCTTTGGCCTGAATAACGCCATCAATACGTGGTACCAGACGGTTGATCAGCGCCTGTTTTTCGGCGCTCAGTTCACCATCGGCACGTTGAATCAGCACGGCTTTAGATCGGAAGATCACTTCTTCTTCCTGCAGGCCGTTAGCTTCCAGGGTGGCACCTGTTGACACCAAATCGCAAATAGCGTCGGCCACACCGGCGCGCGGAGCCACTTCTACCGAGCCGGTCAGCATGACCGCTTTGGCGTTAATGCCTTGCTCTTTAAAGTAGCGCTCGAGTAAATAGGGGTAAGTAGTGGCTACTTTTTTGCCGGCCAGTGAGGCTGCGCCGTTGTAGTCCATCTCAGTAGGTACCGCGAGAGATAAACGGCAACCGCCATAATCAAGGCGACGCAGTACTTCGAAATCGGCTGCTTTACCGGCGGCCTGACGCTCGAGCATTTTCTCTTCTAACTCGTTCTCACCAATAAAGCCCATATCAACCACACCGTCCATCACCAGGCCTGGAATGTCATCGTCGCGAACACGCAGCAGATCGATGTTTTCATTGGTAGAATGGGCAATCAGCAGGCGATCGCGAATGTTAAGTTTAATGCCTATAGCTTTGAGAAGTGCAATGCTGTCGTCACTTAAACGACCGGATTTTTGAATTGCAATTCGCAGTCTGCTGTTATCACTCATGGTGATGGTCCTCTAATTAGTCCTGAATTTGGTGCGCCATTAACGAAAAACCCCCGGAAGTTTCCTTCCGGGGGTCGATATTCTTTATCTGCGCCACTGGAAGGAAAACAACAACCTTCCAGCACAAACCTGAAAGGTTATGCTTTATGATGGTGGTGATGAATGGCGGCGCGTTTAATCATGTATTAAATTTTGTTCATTAATTTAGACGCGCAAACAATAGCCAAGACGCGCAGCCATTGCAAGTGTTTTGCAACTTTTGCGGGTAAATATACTCTAATTAATGGTTATAAGACCTGTTAGATTGGAATGAATACCCTAAGCTGGTGAATAATTATACATAAAGGCGTATAGTTGAGGCAAAGGTTGGGAGGTGGTTGTTATGAGTAACGATCTATTGTTTTCGGTTTTGCCACGGGAAGGCAAAGTGCCGGTGGTAGTCGACGAAAAGGTCAAACGGGTCAGTAAAGAAGCCCGGGCTAAGCACCTGTCTGAAGATGAGAAAGAAACCCATGATGAAGAACGCCTGATCAGTGAGCAGGAACAATATAAGGTGCATGAAAAAGCCCCCCGCCGAGAGCAGGAGTCACCCCGGCAGCAGCATCAAAAGCAAGCTGATGAACATTCTGCTGCACCAGCGCCGGAGGATGATGAAGAACTGCTCTACGACAGTCATGGCGAAACACCGGAACATCATCATGATCCTGATGCTCCGCACATTGATATCTACGAGTGAGTTTTAGCCGTTCGCTCGCTATCCAGCCAGAGTAAAAACGCAGGCAGAAACAGTAAGTCGATCACCAGCGCACCCACCAGAATAATGGCGGTCAGCAGGCCCATATCTGAGTTCAGCGCAAAACTGGACAGACTAAGAATACCAAAGCCCACGGTCAGCACTGTGGTAGTTACAATAAGCGCCTGACCAATGGTTTTGTAAGCATATCGCACGGCTTCTTCGGCACTTTTACCTTGTTCCCGGGCTTTTTTGTATTTCGATAAAAAGTGCACCGTGTCATCCACGATGATCCCCAGAGTCATACTGAGCACCACCGACAGCGCCATATTGATTTCACCCGAGAGCATGGCCCAGATGCCAAACCCTAACCCGGCAGGCAGTAAATTGGGCACCAGGCTTATAGCGCCTAGTTTCAGGGATTTTAAGGCAAAGATCAGCAGCCCTGATATGATCACCAGCGCCGTAAGCGAGCCCTTCAGCATACTTTGCATATTGGTCTCACCAATGTGAGCAAACATCAGAGCAGGGCTTGCCGCGGTTAACCTAAGCTCAGGCGCCAGTTTATTAAAGAAGTCCTTGGCGCGCTGTTCAAAGGCCGTGAGCTCTTTACTGCCAAGGTTATCCAGCGTCACGCTAATTCGGGTGGCGGCTTTGTCGACATCAATCTGGTTATTTAGATCGAGGCCATAGGGCAGAGACATCTCAAACAGCAACAGATACTGGGCGGCCAGTTCCGCATCAAGCGGTAGCCGGTAAAAACTCTCATTATCATAATTCATGTTTTTGTTGAGCTTTTTATAGGTGTCACTAATGGAGGAAACATGATCAACCTCTGGTTGTGCCCTCAACCATTCTGTCAGTGCCTGTACCGAGGTTAATACTTCCGGTTTGTTAATACCGGAGACCTCATCGGTGTAAATGGCAAAATCAATGGTGGCGAGACCGCTCAGGTGTTCAGACTGATAATCGGCCGCCTGGCGGAAGCTGTTATCCTGGCTGAAGTACTTGATAGCAATGTCATTTAACTGGTTGGTGGAAGCCAGGATCAACGTGGTAACAAAAACGATTGCACTGTAAGGTAATACCCGGCGGTGATAGGTAATCACCCATTCACCGAACCCGGTGAGCCATGGCAGAGGTTTCTTGCTGGTTTGCTGCGGTGGCTTAACCGGCAGGATTTTAAGCATTGCCGGCAACAGTGTTAGGGCCAGCACACAGGCGAGCATTACGCCCATTGCAGTAAGATTACCCAGGTCGACCAGAATTGGCACATCGGAAAAATTCAGGGTCAAGAAACCAATTGAAGTGGTAACCGAAGTAATCACCACCGGCATAAAATTTAATGCCAGGGTATTGTGCAGGGCTTCATCGCGACTTTGGCCCTCACGCATATGTTGAAACCAGGAAGCTATCAGGTGCACACAGTCAGCTACAGCCAGGGTCATCACCATGGTGGGGACGTTAACCGTTGAAACACTTAAAAAGAAACCGCTCCAGCCCGCGAATCCCATCGTTGCGGCAATGGTAGTTGCCACTATTACCAGCGTTGTAACGGCTGCAAAAAAGGAACGCATCATCACGCCAATCATTACGATGATAGCCGCAAACATGGCTGGCACCAGCGTCATTGCATCTTCGTTTGCGGCTAATAAGAACGCATCATTAAGCATCACCACACCGGTGAGAAAGATCTGATGATCAGGATAGTTTTTCAGGGTCTGGGATTTTAGCGTCTTTACATACTCAGCCACTTCAGCAAGTTCTTTGGTCTGGTCGCCGTCACTCATCTGCACAGTAATACTGATAACGGCCAGCTGACCGTCAGGAGAAACCAGACGGTTTACCACACCCGGTTCACTAAGAGCGACTGACTTGATGTTTTCTATGAGCTCAGGGGTCAGAGTTTGCCAGTCCGGGTAGAGCTTATCTACTATCAGGTCATCTTGTTCTGCATAAGTATGCTGAAAGTTAGTCATAGAGTTAACCCTGATAGAATGGGGGGTTAGCCAACTTTCTTCGGTCAGTGATTTCAGCAAGTCTAAGGTGTTTTGGTTAAAAACATTACGAGAGTCAGGGACGACCAGTATATTAACTGTTTCAGCCTTGTTGAAGGAGTCTTGCATTTCTTCAAATGCTACCCGTTGCGGGTTATCCTCGCGAAAAAAAGTCTTGTAGTCGCCGCGGAAATACAGGTTCTGAGCGCCCGCTGCCAGTGTGATAATCAGTATACTGCTGAACAGAATAATCAGATAAGGATGATTAAGGAGTCGCAGGTAAAGGCGAGTGGTCATTTGACGTCCTTCGAGTTGTTATATTGTCATTGACTTTATAAACTACTATTACACGGTAATGTGGAGATTTCCACTGATGAAACAGAGTCTTTTGGCCGTTTATTGTCGCCAGTTACGGAGCAGTATGAAATGAGTATACCCAGTGTCATGACCCGCCGCGTAGTGACCGTTCAAATGGACGATTCACTGGCCGTGGTCAGAGAGATATTCGAAGCCAGTGGCTTTCATCATTTGCTGGTGGTTGAAGATGAAAAGTTGGTGGGCGTCCTGTCAGACCGCGATTACCTTAAAGCTATCAGCCCGTTCATTGATAGTATTAGTGAGCGAATCCGCGACCGAGCTACGCTGGATCGCAAGGTGCATCAGATTATGAGCCGGGACCTTATTACTCTTAAAATCACCGACACCATGGTGCGCGCCATCGGTTTATTTAATCAACATAAAATTTCTTGTTTACCAGTTATCGACGAGTTTGATAAGCCGGTTGGGATTGTTAGCTGGCGGGATATTTTTCGCTATTTTGGCGCTTCGGTAGAGAAGCGCCGCTAGTCATTAGCTTTTGGGTATGAGCTATTGGCTCAGGCCTGGCTACCTAATGCTTTAAGTGCATCGCCGTCTAAGCGGTAGCGGATCCATTCGCCCTGAGGCTTAGCGCCCAGTGATTCATAAAAATCAATGGCTGGCTGATTCCAATCGAGCACACTCCACTCAAATCTTCCACAGTCTTTTTCCACGGCGATGCCAGCCAGATGGGTTAGCAGCTGTTTGCCGGCCCCGAGCCCTCTGCTTTGTGGTGAAACATACAGATCTTCAAGGTAAATACCGTACTGGCCCTGCCAGGTAGAGTAACTGAAAAAGTAAATCGCGAAGCCGATGGGCTGGCCGTTATGTTCGCAAATCAGGCCATGGGCATGGGGTGTCTCGCAAAACAGGGTATTGTGAATATGCTCGGGAGTGGCTTTGGCTTCGTGCTCAGCCTTTTCGTAAATAGCCAGCTCTTTGATGAAGTGTAAGATAGTCTCGGTATCTGCAATCTGAGCGGGGCGAATAGTGATAGCCATAGGGTCTCCTCGGTCGAACCAAGCCAGGGCCAGGTTGATATTAAAAGTGGTTATTAGTGATGGCGAAGTTTAACTGAAAAGCTTGCGGGGAGCACAATCTGGCAACCGGACTCCCCGAAATTAATGGTGCTAGGAAAGCTGGGGAGATTTGCCAGTCAGCTTATTTTTCATCAGCGGAAACAAGCCAAAGAATTTACCGAACAGGGTAGTCAGGTCCTGTAAAATCAAATATAGGCAGGGTACCAGTAGCAATGTTACCAGGGTCGCATACATTACCGCAGAGCCCAGTGCAGCGGCCATTGGAATAACGTACTTAGCCTGCAAACTGGGTTCAAACAGGATTGGCATAACCCCGGCGAAAGTCGTTATCGACGTTAAGGTTATCGCTCTGAAACGGGCACAACCTGCCTCCTGAACGGCTTGCAGGATGGCGTGGCCCTCCAGTCGTTTCTGATTAATGAAATCGGTCATTACCAGGGAGTCATTGATAACTACCCCGGCCGCTGCGATCAGGCCGAAGGTCGACATCATACTCAAATCGAGATCTAGCAGGTAATGGGCCCAGATGGCACCGGTCAGACTGAATGGGATAACTGACATGATAATTAATGGCTGCCCGTAACTCTTCAGCGGCACTGCCAGCAGGATATACACCATGATCATCGCAGCCACGAAGAACATGATTTGTTCGTCCTGCTGCGCCTGTTGTTCTTCAATGTCACCACCCAGTTGGGTTTGTACATCGGGGAATTCATCGAACAACTGTGGTAGCAATTTTTGGTCGATACTGGCCACTACCTCGTTAGGTTCAACCTGTTCTTCATCGATGGCTCCCCAGACATAAACCGAGCGGTAGCCTTCTTCGCGTCGAATGTAGCTGATGCCGGGCTCTTCACTCAGAGTAACCACGTCTCCTAACATTACTTCATTACCTTCCGGTGTAGTAATAACGGTGTATTTAAGGTCAGAAAAACGCTCCCTGGTTAAACGCGGATAACGCACCATCACCCGGACTTCCTCGCCGTCACGGATAACCCGCTGGGCTTCACCGCCGTAAAAGCTCAGGCCAACCTGGTTTGCAATGCTCCGCAGATTCAGGCCAAGTTCATAGGCTGCCGGTAACAATTCCATGCGCACTTCTTTACTGGCCGGGTCAATGGTAGAGCTCACATCATAGAGCCCCTTTTCCTGTTGCAACATTTGGATAAAGCGTAATCCCGCTTCGTTCAGGGATTTAATGTCAGCACCGTACAGCAGATAACCAAACTCGCCATTATCACCGCCGCCGTTCACATCGTCTTGAATACTGAAGCTCTTCATACCGGCGATTTCCGGGATCTTTTCGCGCCATTTACGGGCCAGTTCAAAAGTATCAAAGTGGCGTGCGTCCTCATCGACGAGAGGAATAACCAATCGTGCTTGGGTACGGGATTCGTTAAACGCCAGCAAGTCACGGATCATGCCCGAACCATATTCCTTAATGGTTTCTTCTTCAATTTGCCAAATCACTGACTCGATAGTTTTTAATGCTTCAATGGTCGCCATATCCGACACATTTTCGTTCATCTCAATGCCGATATTGGGGAAGTCATGAGGCGCCTTAGGTTGCGGTATCATACGAACATGATTTCCGGCAACCAGCCCCCAGCTCAGCATCAGCATGGCCACAAACCCCGCCAGCACTGCCCAGCGCCACTGAACAGCTTTATCCACCGTTCGCCGATACGGGCCATGAATAAATTGGTTGAAACGTGAGTTAAAGCGAGCCCGCCAACCATTAGGTTTGATCTCGGTGAAATTAATGTGTGCAATGTGAGCAGGCAGGATTAATTTGGATTCAATCAGGCTAAAGGCCAGACACAAAATCACAACAATAGCGATATTGTAGAAAAACACACCATCAGGACCGCTACTGAGAGTAAATGGTGCGAACACTGCGATAGTGGTTAACACCCCAAAAGTGGCGGGCGTCGCTACGCGTTTAGCACCACGGATAACATTTTCCACCCCGGGCCCTCGTTGTTCTATTTCACTGTAGGCACTTTCTCCTATTACTATGGCATCATCTACCACAATACCCAGTACCATGATAAAGGCGAACAAGGACATGATATTTACACTTACACCAAACACTGGCATCAGCATCACTGCGCCCAGGAAACACAGCGGTAGCCCTACCATCACCCAGAAGGCCAGACGGAAGCGCAGGAAGATGGTCAGCATCAGAGCAACCAGCACCGAGCCCTGAAACAGGTTATTGAGCATCATGTTCAGACGAGCATTTAAGTAGCGAGTCATGTCGACCAGCTCTTTCAGCTCTAATCCGGCCGGCAGCTCCTCGTTTTTAAATGCCATGAAATCTTTTATCGTTTCAGCAATCGGCACAATGTTCTGCGATTTAGTTGCGTTTACTGCAATTAATACCGCATTTTGTCCGGTGTAGCGGAAGTAGCGCTCGCCTTCGGTAAAGCCATCCTTAATATCGGCGACATCAGAGAGCAAGACCTTCGCGCCATCTGCGCCAATTTTCACCGGAATACTGGCAAATTCATCACCATTGTAAAACTGACTTTCAATACGCACGGAAACCAGGCCAGCGTCAGTCCGTAACTGACCGGCTGAAATGTTGGCAGAATACTGATTAATGGCACTAGTAACATCTGAGATAGTCAAATTATACATGCGCAGTAGCTCGGGTTTAATCTCGATGGCGATTTCATCGTTTGGCACCCGGGCATTGGCCAGGGAAACATTACTTAACTGGAGTAAATCGTCCTCAATTTCCTTGGCGATAGGCTTTAATTCCTCCAGAGGAATATCACCCACCAGAGCCATTTCGTAAACCTGTTGCTGAAACTCAGCCTGAGAAATGGTGACCGGCTCCATATCGGCCGGGAAGGTGGCAATACTGTCAACGCGCAGCTTTACCTTATCGAGCACATCGGTGAGTTCTTCATCTTTATCAATTTCCAGCGACACCCGGCCGCTGTTTCTGAATGCGCGGGAGACCGTGCGTTTAATTTCACTGACGTCTTGCAGGCTCTCTTCTATCTTGATCAGGATACTTTCTTCAATTTCCTGAGGGGACGCACCTCGGTATTGCGCCGAAATATTAATATAGTTTCTCTCAATATTCGGAAACATCTGACGCTGAATGGTTTTGTAACCAAAGGCACCCATAATCAGGATGAAGATCATTAGCAGGTTGGCGGCAACCGAATTACGGGCAAACCACGAAATAAGCCCGGTTTGAGGGTTTAATGGATCTGACATTACGCTGGTTTCCGTTGATTAGGGTTGTTTTGCGACGAGTTTTTCGGCACCTTCAATGACCTTTACGGCCATTCCGTTCTGCGGGTACTCAGGCAGTGTCATCACAATGCGATCATCAGCGGCTATGTCTACCCGAATTAAAAACTCACTGCCAACCTCACGCACTACCTCAACCGGTTTTGCTACCAGCTTGTCGGCATCATCCAGGATCCACAGTTGACGTCGGGTAATCAGCTCCTGCGGGATACGGTAAACGTTATCAATGGTTTTACCGGTAAACGACACTTTGGTGTAAGCACCAAAGCGCAGCACCGGCTGTTGCGTAGTTAAACCGTAAGGGTCGTTAATTCTGGCCACCAGGTGGGTCATACGAGTTGCGCTGTCGTAAATGCCTGAGTCGCGAACAATGGTGGCAGAGCGTTTTATTTCGTCGGTTGTGCCGTTAAGCAAGGAGACTGTTGCATCAATACCGTCGAGCGCTTCAGGTAGGAAGGCCTGGTCGAAACGTGCCAGAGGGAAAGTCACTTCGCCTACCTCCACATTGTACAATGTGGCCGCAGTGGTTCCCACGGTAAGAAAATCCCCTTTACCAATAGAGCGACTAACAATTAAAGCATCGTAGGGCGCAACCACCTCAGTGTTGTCGAGGTCACGCTTAGCAATTTTCATTTGTGCCTGAGCGGCTTTAACCGCTGCTTCTGCAGATAAAATCTGTGGCTTACGCAGGTATAAATCGGTCACTCTTGAATTAGGTAAGGTGGCGGCTTCACGTTCGGCAACATTGGCCAGGGCTTTTTCTTCTATCAGCGCGGCCTGAGCATTGGCCAGAGCAGACTCTGCTTGCAGCAGAGCCGCGGTATAAGCATCTTTTTCGATGGAGAACAGCGTCTCGCCACGCTTGACTACACCCCCGGCAACGAAATTCGGGTTCCATTCAACCACTTCTCCGCTCACCTGGGCGGCCAGGCGGGTGCTTTCCAGTGGTGCAAGTTCGCCGAAAGCTTCGATATTGATGGCAAAGGACTCGGGTTTTAACTGTGTAACCTGCACGGTCGGACGGGTATCTACCGACTCGTTTTCTTCTGCGGTGTCACCTAGTGCGGTAACAGTCTTCATTGCTCCAACTCCCAGAACAATGATGGCTATTGGTAAGATTACTCTTATCAACTTCATATCTGTACTTCCTATGACCCTGAATACGCTTTTATTTAAATTTGTAGTATGAGCGGTAGGAGCTATCGGATCGCTTTATAAATGTAACGTAATATTAAAAAGTGATGCTGCGAAAGCCTATTATTTTAAGGCGCTAATGATGACGCACTTAGCACCTTATTGCGACCGTTTTCTTTTGCCCGATAAAGTGCCTTGTCTGCCAACGAGAGGGCATTGTTCAGGCCATTTTCCAGGTGAATTTGCGCCACGCCAAAGCTGGCGGTGATTGTCAGTGAGGTGTTTTTGATTGGTACCGGCGTTGACTGCAGTGTTTCACGGATTTTCTCGGCCAGCACCACGCCATTGTTCTCATTGGTGGTAGGCAGAACAAACAGAAATTCTTCGCCGCCCCAACGGGCCACGCCATCCTGCTCCCTTATAGTTTCCTTGAACAGGTCTGCCACATGTTTGAGAGCGATATCTCCGCCGTCATGACCGTAGTTATCGTTAACCTGTTTGAAGCGGTCTATATCGCACAGGATCAGGGTTAAATCCTCCTGCTGACGTCTGGCGCGGTTTATTTCATGCACAATAAACTTCTGAATGCCGCGCCGGTTAGGCAGGTTGGTCAGGGCATCAAACAGTGCCTGTCGTTCAAATTTTTCACTGATATCTCGAATGACGATGAAGCTGGTTTGGCGGCTGTGCTCGTAAATGGCCGATAAAAAGGTCACAGTGGCAAAAGACAGTAGCAAACGCACTTTAAATTCGTGCGAATAACTGGCGATCAGCAGCGCATCCCCGGGGGTGAACAGAATGACTATGCACAGCGCGATAAACAGGCCAACGGTAATAACTCCCCAGAATACCCCGGCAAAAAACATGGCGACCGGAGGCAGCACAAAAATCCATAACGGGCCGGTGCCAGCCACGCCACCGAATACGACCAGATACAGCATCAGACTAAGCAGGCAGAGTACCAGCAGGGTAGGGGCAATAATATGATTGTTTTTTAACTTACTGTGCAGCACCACACCTTTGCACAAACCAAACAGGGTCGCCGATGACAGTAACACAATGCCAAGAGTAAGCTGTTCGTTGAGCACTGCCCTGATGCCCAGTACCAGCGTGATGGACATGCCCACTATAGCGAATAGGTTAATAACGACTATCTTGCGATTAGTATCTGGATCATGACCGGGGCGGCAGCCACTGGTAATCAGGCTATTGAATAGCTTAGTAAAAATGATGTAAGGGTTATCTGCCTGCTTCAACTCTGGTTACAACATCGTTGGTGAATTTATCGATCAGCAGACGCATCTGCGATACTGAAAACGCAAAACCATCCTTGTTGAGTGGCAGCCAGTAATTAAACCGGACAATCTGCGGTGGCGCTCCGTCTGTTTCCAGCCTGAACTTTCCTTTCAAAACCAGTCTGCCATCATAGGTTGGTATGAAGTCGTCTAACTGTATGTCTAAAATGTACTCCGGTTGAGCAGGATTTGTCCACTTGCTTTGCACTCTAAGACGCATTTTGTGCTTCACAGACAAGGATTCACTAAATGCCATCTTAAAATCACGGTCAAAGGGCTCTGCCCAGACGTGCTTGGGGGCAAAATGTATTTCGCTGTCACTGAGCTGCAAACTGAGGTTGCGTTGTTTCAGATATTCCGGTGCACTGAGCGAGCGTAAAAAAATCGTCGGCTGGTTGCTGATATCGGTGCTTGACTGTGCCGCCACTAGCGTTGGCTGGTGTAGCATATAGTAATTTAAACCAATTGGCTTAGTGCTGCAGCCTGCTAACCACAGCACTGCGATGCCTGCTATCCACTTCTTCATTGGTTTTGCTCCTGCGCCTGAGGTTGAATATCTATTTCGGCATTGTCTGAGAAAATCAGGCCATTCGGGGTTTTATTGAGTTGCATCAGCAACGGTTGAATGGCCCTGAGAGTTTCCTGCAACGAGTCTACGGTGTTGGCGATTTCGGCTTTACTTAATCCGCCCTCAGAGTAGTGCTGCAGGAGGTCTTCAAAAGCGTGTAAGCTATGTTGGATCTGAGCATTAAGCGTTTCAGTGTCGAGTGCCGCGATGGTTTCGTCAAAATTGTCACTGGTCTCATTCACCGATTCGGCGGCAGCGTTGAGGGTTTCTATAACGGCGGTAATATCTGCAATCAGGGTTTCCAGCGGTAATGCATTGATTTTATCTAAAATGGCGTCGGCTTTTTGAGTCAGCTGAGTAAACTCACTGGAGACGGTGGGAATAACGTCTATGTCGTTCACTGATAGCAGTGATGCAGTTTCTGGCTGGTCTACGTGCTGCAGGTCGACAAATAACCCGCCGGTTATAAAGTTACCCATGCGTAACGTGGCTCTGAGATCTTTACGGATCCAGCGGCCCAGCCGGTCGCGTAAAAAGGTCAGCCCTTCTTCGCTGTCTTCCAGGCGCGCTTTACCCGGATAAATATTAATTAATACCGGAATCGGGTACTCATCGTCCAGTAAGCTGCCGATGTCCATGTTATTGGCGTTAATCGCGGCGACTTTACCAATTTGCAGACCCCGGTATTCCACCGGCGCACCCACGGTAAGCCCGCGCACGCTTTCGTCGATGAGCAGTACGTACTGCGCAGCATAACGAAAGCGTTCATCTGCGGCAGCGTTATAGTCGCCATAAATCACAAATTTAGCGTTATTGTCGATAGGTTGGCCTTTGGTATCGCCCTGCGGGTTACCAAAAGTCACACCGTTGGCCAGTAAGGTTTCCAGGCTGCCGGTTTGAATGGTGAGACCGTTAGAGGCCAGTTGCAATTTTACGCCGCTAACGTTCCAGAACCGCGTGTTTTCATCAATTAGCTTGTGATAGGGGGCGTGAATAAATGCCCGGTAGGTAATACGGCCTTGCTCAACATCAAAATAGACTTCCTCGAACTCGCCAACCTTAAAGCCTTTGTAAATAATGGTATCGCCGGGTTTATAAGTTAAATCGTCGGTATCGCTGCGTAATTCCACGTGTAAACCAGGCGTACCTGGTGGGGTAACTGGCGGGCGCTCCAGCGCGGTAAAATGATCCTGCTCGGTTTGCCCTGCTTCGGCGGTCATTGCGATAAAGCTGCCGGAAAGCAACGTATTGAGCCCCGATACTTCAGAAAAAGACACCCGTGGCGCCACGACCCAGAAACGGGTACTTTCATTGAGCAGTCGGGCTGCGCTTTTTTCCAGCCGGGCGGTTACGGTAACGCCATCAAGCTCGGGTTTGAGCTCGATTCTTTTTACCTGGCCAACGTCCAGATCGCGGATTTTAATTGGTGTTTTGTTGACCTCAATGCCACTGGCGGAACTCATATCGATGGTGATCAGTGGCCCCTGATTTTGCCACTGGTAATACACCATCCAGGCGCCAATCAATAACGCAATAATCGGAATTACCCAGACTTTGGATATTCGCGTTGTGGGTTTTACTGCTGCATCATCGGTCATAAATCTGAGTCTTTCCTTTGCTGCCAGATTAAGCGGGAGTCAAATGTCATCGCGGCCAGCATGGTAATAAAAACCAGTGCACAAAATGCCAGCGCTGCAGGGCCAGGGTGAATCGCCAGGGTACTGCCAAGCTGGATAAGTGCTACAAGTATAGCCACCACGAATACGTCTATCATCGACCAGCGGCCAATAAATTCGATAAACCGGTAGTAGCGGATTTGCCTGCCGGGATTCGTCAGTTCTTTAAATTGTACGGCGTAAGTTAATCTGGCGAGTACCACCAGTTTGGCCACCGGAATCACAATACTGGCGACAAATATCACCATGGCGACCGGGTAAGAACCCGACTCCCATAATGATATCACGCCGCCCATAATGGTATTGGGCTCTGAACTGCCGAACAGCTCTGTGCTCATTATGGGCAGTGCATTAGCTGGAATATACAGGATTAACGCCGTAAACAGCAATGCCCAGGTACGCTGAATACTCAGGCTCGCCACATGCGGAGTGAGGGGCGTTACTTGTGGTAATTCACCATTGTGCAGCCATAGTTTGAGGCGGGTATCGTCAAAATAAAACAGCGCTGCACTCATACAAACACTGAACAGCACAAAAGCATAAAAGGACAGGCCGATAGCGATATCCGCTAACGAGGTAATTTTTATCAGGCTCACCAGAGTACCGAGCAGGAAAATTTCCGCCATGCTCCAGGGCATCAGCCATTCTACCCAGCGCAGCAGGGGTTTCATCCAGGGGCTCGGTGTGGTCAGTAAACGGCAACTGAGCAGTATGATTAAGCCCGTCAGCACCAGCCCTGGCAGTACCAGAGTAGCCATGCCGGTGATTACCGCCAGAGTGACATAATCCTGCTCTACCAGCACATTCAGACCACCCGGTAAATCGATACTGTTTTGCTGCCCGTTGGCTCTGAAAGAGAGGAAATTAAAAGGTAAAGACAGCACTAAGAAAATCATCGCTGACAGCGATAAGGCCAGCGACGCGGGCATATCATTGCGGTGGTAAATACTCAGTGTATAGCCGCAGCGCGGGCATACAGCACGCTGTTTATTCTGCAAAGCCGGTACGTTGACATTGGCTTCGCACTGAGGGCAAGTGATATTACATAGAGGAGGCGCTGACATCACGGGCGTCGAAAAGTGTTTTAGTTAGCTTAACCTAAACACTGGCGACTTAAAATAGAACGGGGCGCTTAAAGCGCCCCGTGAGTATTTAAATAACCGGTAGGAACCAGTCACTTAGTAGCTGGCGTTACCCGGAGTACGTGGGAACGGAATAACGTCGCGCACGTTTTGCATGCCGGTCACATAGGCTACCAGGCGTTCAAAACCTAAGCCGAAACCCGAGTGGGGCACGGTGCCGTAGCGGCGTAAATCGCGATACCAGCCGTAGTCTTCCTTGCTCAGGCCCATTTCTTCCAGGCGGTTGTCGAACACATCAAGACGTTCTTCACGTTGTGAGCCTCCAATGATTTCACCGATTCCCGGGGCCAGTACGTCCATCGCCGCCACGGTTTTACCGTCGTCATTCAGGCGCATGTAAAAGGCTTTAATGTCTTTCGGGTAGTTTTGCATGATAATTGGCGCACCAACATGCTCTTCAGCCAGATAACGCTCGTGCTCACTGGATAAGTCAATACCCCAGCTCACCGGGAACTCAAAGTCTTTGCCACAGTTCTCTAAAATGCTAATCGCATCAGTATAATCCATGCGTACGAAGTCGCTGCTGATGAGTTTTTCCAGGCGACTAATCGCATCTTTGTTAATGCGCTGAGCAAAAAATGCCATATCATCGGCACGTTCTTCCAGAACCGCTTTACACACATACTTCAGCATGTCTTCTGACAACTGCGCGATATCGCTCAGGTCGGCAAAGGCCACTTCCGGTTCGATCATCCAGAACTCAGCCAGGTGACGGGAAGTATTGCTGTTCTCTGCTCTGAACGTTGGTCCAAAGGTATAAATTTTAGACATGGCACAGGCGTAGGTTTCACCATTTAACTGACCGGATACGGTCAGGTACGCTTCGCGCCCGAAAAAGTCTTCGCTGTAGTCCACATCGCCTTTGTCGGTTTTTGGGATGTTCATCATATCCAGCGTTGAAACGCGGAATAATTCGCCCGCACCTTCAGTATCGCTGGCAGTAATAATTGGCGTGCTGATCCAGAAATAGCCCTGTTCATGGAAAAAGCGGTGAATCGCCTGTGACAAACAGTTACGAATACGCGTGACAGCACCAATAACGTTGGTGCGAGCGCGTAAGTGGGCGTGTTCACGCAGATATTCGATGGAATGGCGCTTAGCAGCCATAGGATACGTATCCGGGTTCTCCACCCAGCCGACGATTTCCAATGCTGTGGCGTCCAGTTCCAGTGCCTGACCCTTGCCTTCTGACGCTTTTACATTCGCGGTAACCACCAGTGAACAGCCTGCCGTTAAACGTTGAATATCGGCATAATTGGGTAAGGTATTAAGTGCAATGACCTGTACAGGGTCGAAACAACTGCCATCATGCAAAGCAATAAATGAAAGGCCTGCTTTTGAATCGCGACGGGTACGAACCCAGCCTTTTACCGTTACCGATTCGCCAACCGCGTACTTACCAGCCAGTACGTCAACTACGGGGGCGTGTGTCATGGTTACTTTCTCCAATCAAAGTGTGTCGTTATGTAATCGCAAATCATCGCATAGGCTAAGCGTGATTGCATCCAGATTCATTAAACAAAATGGCGTGTTGGCCGATATTACGTACAAGAGCGGTAAAAATGCCGTTTTTTATCCGTTGCCTGCTTGAATAATAAGCAGTGTGGTAATCACGTTAACCAAACAGGCGCTAGTATACTCAATCGCTTTGATGATACTAGCGATACAGATGTAAATGACAACGAAACAAGTGCAAAAATTTGGTCACGAACGCAGAAAGAAGTCCCGCGAGCAGGATACCTACTACAAGGTGGTTGTTAGCTTAAATTCCCTCGCCTGGTTGTCGCTACTTATTTGCCTGATTTTATTTCATTTTGCCCGGCCAGAAATGGTTTCTGGTGTGCAACAGTTCTGGGGAATTGAAGGCCGCACCAGCTGGTCTGCTGAATATATCGATGCGTTGGTTATGTTATTACAGGCTTGTTTGGTGACAAGTCTGGTCACCATGTTTCTGCGTTCGCGCCGCAGCCGCCGTAAAAGCGACCGTTATGGCGTTAATTTATTTATTCTGGCCGGGATCAGCTCACTGAGCCTGGTTACCCTTAATGCTACAGCGCTGGCTTAAGCCAGCGCTGCCCATCATTTTTGCCTAGCCGATAAAGCTGCTGTTAATTAAATACCAGGTGTAGCCTGCGTAGGCGGCCACAAACACACCACCTTCTAACCGGTTCAGGCGACCGGGCCCTTTAAGGCCAATACAGAAAATAAACAGAGCAACCGACGCCACCAGCATAAACAGCACGTCGCGGTAGAGGAAATCAGAGCTGACTTCCATAGGGTGAATGACCCCGGCAATACCGACCACCGCCAGGGTATTAAACATGTTGGAGCCAATTACGTTACCCAAGGCAAGGTCGTGTTCGCCTTTCTTCACCGCAACCAGTGAAGACGCCAGTTCTGGTAATGAGGTGCCAATGGCAAGAATGGTTAATCCAATGACCACATCGCTAACGCCAAAGTAAGTAGCCACTTCAACCCCGCCCCACACCAGTAAACGGGAGCTGGCGACCAATATTAGCAGGCCGACGATCAGCCATAAGGTTTCCTTTTTTAGATTGGTATCGGCAAGATTGAGTTCTTCATCGTATTCTGCCGCGAGGGCGTCTTTGTCGCCGCGCATACCGGTCCAGATGCTCCAGGAGATCAACAGAATAAACAGGCCGAGCAGGGAAAAGGCATCATCTTTTGACACTTGTAAATCAAGCACCTGCCAGGCTGCAAAGAAAGTCAGGCCAAGCATAATTGGCAGTTCTTTGCGAATAATTTCCGAACGGACTGCAATGGGGCTAATAAGTGCTGTAATACCAAGAATAAGTGCGATGTTAGCGATGTTTGAGCCGTAGGCGTTACCCAGTGCGATGCCTGAACTTTGTTCCATTGCGGCAATAATCGACACGATAATCTCGGGCGCTGAGGTGCCAAAGCCAATAATCAGCATACCAATAAGAATAGGCGACAGGCCAAAGTGTTTGGCAACTACGGCAGCACCGCCAACAAACTTATCTGCACTCCACAATAATAAGGGTAACCCGACGAGAATAGCGACACTCGCTAACAACATATAATCTCCTTGAACAACCTGTGCACCAACCAATGGTGCCGGGGTAGGCGCAGAATAGAGCATAACCCTTTCACATTGCAAATACATCAGTCGCAGCAGAAACAAAACAAGTCGTAACGATAAAAATAATCCGTTATTCGTGCGACTCACTTACCAGTACTATAGCGCAATAAATCAACGCTGGCAGCGATCTGGCAATAGGGCCGATTGTCTGTAAACGTTCGTGTAAGGACATTCAATTTTTCATGCATCACACTCTGATTGTGGCAAATCAACACATCACGCTGGACGTACCCTCATTAACCGTTTTGAGTTTTGAGCAATACCTGGCGGATTATCCAAAATGGAACGAGCCGAAAACGCGGGTTATTAACCTCTGTGACACAGATCAATACCTGAGTAACGGTTATTACTGTTCATTGCTTGCAGAAGCCCGTCAGCACCGGGTGATCCCCAGTGTCAATACCATTAATGATTTACGCCTGGTTAAAGCCGGACAGGAAGGTCAGTCGCTGGTCATTAAACCTCAGGAAAAGGCCATTATCGAAAGCCTTGGCGGTGAGTTTTTTGTGTGCTTTGGTAAAACGGAAGATAGCCGCCTGAAACGTATTGCCGCTTCTGCTTTCAATCGTTATCCAAGCCCGCTGTTGAAGCTCACTGTTCGACAGGAGCAGGCCTCGGTTGCCTGTGAATCGGTGGGTTTTAATGCGATCCCTGATGCGCTGCAAAGTAGCTTCGTGGAGCGACTGAGTCAGTATACTCAGCAGCAATGGCGCACCTCGGCAAAAAGCAAACAATCCCGTTGGGACATGGCGATTCTGGTCGACCCGCAGGAATCAACGCCACCCAGTGACAAAAAAGCCATTGCCCAGTTTGTTAAAGCGGCCGGTAAAGCGGGCTTTCACGCCGAGGTAGTCACCGCAGAAACCATTGGTGACGTTGCGCAGTACGATGCCCTGTTTATTCGCGAAACCACTGCTATTGACCATCAAACTTATCGTCTGGCTCGTGCAGCAGAGCGTGAAGGCGTGGTGGTAATGGACGACAGTCAGTCCATATTGCGTTGTTGCAATAAGATTTTCCTGCAGGATGCTTTTAGTTATCACAAGGTGCCTGCACCAAAGAGCCAGTTTGTGACCGATGCTGAGTTAACTACGTGTGAGGCTTTAATCGATGCATTGCAGTTGCCAATTATTTTAAAGCTACCGGAGAGCTCCTTCTCCAAAGGCGTATATAAAGTGGAAACTCTGGCAGCCTTGCAGGACAAACTCGCTATGATGCTTGAAGCCTCCTCGCTAGTGCTGGCCCAGGAGTACATTTTTACGGAGTTTGACTGGCGCATAGGCATGCTTGGTGGCCGGCCTATTTATGCCTGTAAGTATTTTATGGCGCGTAATCACTGGCAGATTTATAACCACGCAGACGGTAAATCAGACTCGGGTGACTTCGTTACCATGCCAACCTTCGAAGTGCCTAAACAGGTACTCAAGGCGGCGATTGCGGCGGCTGATGTAGCGGGGAAAGGGCTGTACGGCGTGGACATAAAACAACGGGGCAATAAAGTTTATGTGATTGAAGTGAACGACAATCCCAATATTGATGCCGGCATTGAAGATAAATACCTGGGCAACGAATTATACTTGCTGATCATGCAGGAATTCGTCAGTCGCCTTGAACGCCGGGGGCGCCAGGCATGAACGCCGAACATTCGCCCTGGTTGTTAAGGCCTGCGCATAACAGCGATCTGGCTGCGCTGCTGGCGCTGGAAAATAATTGTTTCAGTGCTGACAGGCTTAGTCGTCGCAGTTTCCGGCATTACCTGCAAAGCAGCAATGCTGAGATGGTGGTGGCCGATGCCGAAGGTGAGCTGGTGGGTTATGGATTACTTTTAGTCCGGCGTGGTACGTTGCTAACCCGCTTATATTCGCTGGCTGTTGCGCCACAAGCGCGCGGGCAGGGGATGGCAGAAGCTATTATTGGGTATCTGGAAAAACGTGCCAGTAAACGCGGTAAGCGTTATATGCGGCTGGAAGTGGCTGAGCACAATGCGTCGGCCATCAGACTCTATACACGATTGGGGTTTGAGTCGTTCGCGGTGACTCCCCACTACTATGAAGATGACGCCACCGCCATCCGCATGCAAAAAGCATTGCCGCTGGATACACCGGATATTCAGCACAGGTTATGCCCCTGGTATCAGCAATCCACGGCATTTACCTGTGGGCCAGCCAGTCTGATGATGGCGATGGCTATGATTGACCCGTCGGTGCGGTTATCCCAGGCTGAAGAGTTCGCTATATGGCGTGAATCGAATACCGTTTACATGACCAGCGGGCCGGCAGGCACGCACCCATTAGGTTTAGCAATGTCAGCCATGGAGAGGGGCTTTGATGTCAAAGTGTATTTAAGTCACGAAGGGCCACTATTTGTCGACGGCGTGCGCAATGAGCACAAGCGCCAGACTCTGGCCATCGTTGAGCAACAGTTTTTGGTAGAAGCTGAAGCTCGTCAGGTACCGGTATTCTACAGTAACTGGCTGGATATTCTGGATAAGGAAGCCAATGCACCGCATAGTGCACTGATGTGTTTAATCAGTACCTATCGGCTGGATCGTTCTAAAGCGCCGCACTGGGTAGTGCTCACCGGAACCGATGACCACTGCGTGTATATTCACGATCCGGACCCTGATACCGACACAGCCGTATCACGGATCCTCGACTACCAGCACGTGCCCGTTGCCCGGGAAGACTTCCAGCGCATGACCAGTTATGGCAAGCGCCGGGTTCAGGCCGCGATTGTGTTACGGCGGCGGCTCCCGGAACTGGGGAGCGGCGAACTAATGTGCAGTGATTTTGATCTGGCGGTTTAAATTCCGCATAGCTTCAACTAATTGCAGTAAATCATTAACTGTGCCTTTGAAAGCCGAACGCTTGGTGACCATCTGGTTACCTGCGTGGCTTAACTGACCCTGGTTGGCCGGATCGAACATTTCGGTTTTCTCGGCCAGAGAGTCCCACTCTGCCTGGAATGAGGCAGGGATAAGGTGACGCTTGGCTATCAGTTTGTCTCTGATTTGCAACAGTTGGCCAGTAATTAACGTTTGATTCTTTGGTGTATCTGTCATGGTTATTTTCCTCACTTCAATCGCATAGCCCTTGAAAGTGGGGCGTTTCGCGATGCTGGATAAATATTAATCGATAAATTGTAAATAAAAGGTGTATACCATGATGATCCGGTAGCAATTTTGATACCTGAATAATCACTCAGGCATAAAAAAGTTAGTGGCTGAAGACCTGACTGTGCTTTTTACGTCGATGGCGAAGCCAGGCTACGGGTAACCAGAACAGTAAGTACAGGCTAAGAGAGGTGATCAGTGCAGAGCCAACGGCCTGCGGTTTGAGTGGCAAAGATGGCTGGTAGAGGTTTAGCACCTGACCGAGTCGCTGGTACTGGGCAGGTTGGGCAAAATACCAGGCTTGCTCAAAATAGTTGCTGGTGCGCAGGTTATGCAGGGCTTTCTGCGCCTCTTTATGCGCCAGCAACACGGTTTGTTTGTGCCGTGCATCGTCACGCACCAGCTCGTCCTGATTGGCCTGCAGGGCAGTGAGCATAGAGTTGATATCGGTGTAGCCGTAGGTGTCGGCCAGTTGCTGATAATGATCTACCTCGGCCTGGGTGGCATCCACATAGCCATTAAGATATTGCACATAATGGTCGGTGACAATCGGAACCTGTAGCATCAGGATGAGTAGCGCGGCAAACACTATCTTGTCGATTAATCGCAGGATAATCATTGCTTGCGCGCTCCTTATGTCTTAACCGTAAGTACTGCTCAGGCAGTGATAGATGGCATCACTTAAGCGGCTGAGCTGCTCAGATGAAATGACGTAGGGGGGCATAATATACACCAGCTTGCCAAACGGCCTGATCCACACGCCATTTTTTACAAACAAAGGCTGTAAACGTTTCATATCTACCGGGTGTTTGGTTTCCACTACGCCAATTGCACCTAATACTCTGACATCCTGCACGCAGGCAAGTTCATTACAGCGGGAAAGCTCGGCTTTAAGCTGAGTTTCGATGCCTTGTACCTGAACCTGCCAGTCCCCCTGATGAATCAGTGATAAGCTCGCACCGGCCACCGCACAGGCCAGCGGGTTACCCATAAAAGTGGGACCGTGCATAAACACGCCGGGACTGCCTTCACAAACACCGCGCGCCACATCCTCGGTAGACAGCGTGGCCGCCAGTGTCATATAACCGCCGGTAAGGGCCTTGCCAACGCACATAATGTCCGGGCTAATCTCGGCATGATCGCAGCCAAACAGCTTACCGGTGCGACCGAATCCGGTGGCAATTTCATCGCAAATCAGTAACACATCGTAAGTATCGCAAAGCTGACGACAACGGCGTAAATATTCGGGATGATAAAACCGCATGCCGCCAGCGCCTTGCACAACAGGCTCGAGGATCAGCGCCGCCAGCTCTTCGTGGTGACGGGCAAAAAGCTCTTCCAGCGGCAGAATGTCGTCTTCACTGAAGGCCTGACCAAAGCGGGTCTGTGGCGCTGGTGCAAAAACGTGCTTGGTAAGACTGTTGGTAAACAGGCTGTGCATGCCATTAACCGGATCACAAACCGACATAGCGGCAAAGGTGTCGCCGTGATAGCCATTGCGGGGCGCAATAAGCCGCGATTTTTCCGGTCGGCCCTGACACGCCCAGTACTGTACGGCCATTTTAATGGCCACTTCCACTGATACTGAGCCGGAATCAGCCAGAAATACCCGCTCAAGCCCCGCCGGTGCCATGCTTAGCAACTGCCGGCACAGGTTGATGGCTGGTTCGTGGGTCAGGCCGCCAAACATGACATGGCTAAATTTATCAACTTGCTGGTGGGCGGCGGCATTGAGTGCCGGGTGATTGTAGCCGTGGATAGCGGCCCACCAACTGGACATACCGTCAACCAGGGTTTCTCCCGAGGCCAGGGTAATCTCGGCACCACTGGCGCCACTGACCTCAAAACAAGGCAAGGGATCGATGGCTGAAGTATAAGGATGCCAGATATGTTGTTGGTCAAATTCTTTGTTGGTTAAATTATGCACAATAGTAAAGTTTATAAAGTTAATTTGGTTGACAAGTCTTTGCTGGGGCATAGACTAAGCGACCAGACAATAAGAGTAAAGGATAGGCGATGCTGGCATCACAACATAATAGCACTGAAGCGGTCGTTCGACATGACTGGACCCGGGAAGAAGTGGAGGCATTGTATGCGATGCCCTTCAACGATTTGTTATTTAAAGCCCAGGTGATTCATCGTCAGCATTTCGACCCTAATCAGGTGCAGGTGAGCACACTGTTATCAATAAAAACCGGCGCGTGCCCGGAAGATTGCAAATACTGCCCACAAAGCGCCCGCTATGATACCGGCCTTGAAAAAGAACGTCTGCTGGAAATCGAAAAGGTCATTGAACGCGCTAAAGAAGCTAAACAAACCGGCTCAACCCGTTTTTGTATGGGCGCGGCCTGGCGTAACCCTAAAGAGCGCGATATGCCTTACCTTACCCAAATGGTCGCTGAGGTGAAGGCGATGGGTCTGGAAACCTGTATGACGCTCGGCATGTTAACCCGCGACCAGGCGGTTGCGCTCAAACAAGCTGGTCTGGATTACTACAATCATAATCTGGATACCTCGCCGGAGTTTTATGGTGATATTATTACCACCCGCACCTACCAGGATCGCCTCGATACCCTGCAAAATGTCCGCGAGGCGGGGATGAATGTGTGCTCGGGGGGCATTGTCGGCATGGGCGAAACACTGTCCGACCGTGCATCGCTGCTTATTCAGCTGGCCAATTTGCCGGAGCAGCCTCAGAGTGTGCCGATTAACATGCTGGTTAAGGTAGATGGCACGCCGCTGGACAAACTGGATGATATGGAACCCTTTGATTTTATCCGTACCATTGCAGTGGCGCGTATCATGATGCCCAAATCCCATGTTCGCCTGTCGGCCGGCCGCGAACAAATGAATGAGCAAATGCAGGCGCTGTGTTTTATGGCCGGTGCCAATTCCATTTTTTATGGCTGTAAGCTGCTCACCACTTCAAATCCGGATACACACGAGGACGTGGTGTTATTTAAAAAGCTGGGCATTAATTCTGAGCGTACCCGGGAGTATTCTGACGAAGCGCATCAATTGGCGCTCGAGGAAGCTATCGAACAACAAAATGCCCCGCAGTCTGAACTGTTTTATGACGCCACCGAAAAAGGTCAAACCGAGTCTGCATAATGGCCTTTGATTTTATTGATACGCAGTTAACTGAGCGCCAGCAGCTGGGCTATTACCGCCAGCGCACCGCGATCGACTATGAGCGGGATGGCGTAATTGCCGTTGATGGTAAGCATTATCTTAACTTCGGCAGCAATGATTACTTAGGACTGCGTCACGATCAGGGCGTATTGCAGGCCTGGGTTGAAGGACTGGCGCAATTTGGTGCCGGCAGCGGTGCTTCACCGTTAGTAACGGGTTACAGTGTGGCTCACCGTGAGCTCGAACTTATGCTGGCTGAAGCGTTGGGTTACGATGCGGTGGTGTTATTTAACTCCGGTTTTGCTGCCAATCAGGCCGTATGTCAGGCGTTATTTGCCTCGACCGGTGAGATTATTGCCGATAAATTTATGCACGCGTCGTTTATTGAAGGGGCGCTTGCCAGCCACGGCAATCTGCGCCGCTTTGCCCATAACGATACTGCTCACCTTAAAACCCTGTTGACTAAGTGCGAAGGGCCAAACCGACTGATTGCCTCAGAAGGGGTGTTCAGCATGGATGGTGATAGCCCTGATGTTAACGCTTTGGTTAGTTGCGCCAAGCAGTCCGATAGCTGGCTGATGCTGGATGATGCCCATGCTTTTGGTGTTACCGGCGATAACGGTCTGGGCTCGGTGGAAACCTTTGGCCTCAAGCAGCAGGATTGTCAAATTGTTATGGGTACCTTCGGCAAAGCCGTGGGTACTGCCGGTGCTTTTGTGGCGGGTAGCCACAGCCTGATTGATTATCTGGTTAATTATGCCCGTCACTATATCTATTCTACGGCCTTTCCGCCGGCCCAGGCGGTCGCTACCATTTACGCGCTGAACTGCGTGACCACTGGCTCCCAGCGCGAGCAGCTGCATGGCAATATTGCCTATTTTAGACAGCGCGCCAGGCAGGAAGGCCTGACACTACTCGACTCAGAAAGCGCCATTCAACCGTTAATTGTGGGTGAACCAGAACTGGCCCGCCAGTATTCCAAAGCATTGTCTGAAAGGGGGCTATGGGTGCCGGCCATGCGTCATCCAACGGTACCGAAAGGGTCGGATCGGCTGCGCATTACACTGAGTGCCGTGCACACCAGCCAGGACATCGACGCTTTGGTAGACGGACTGACTCTGGTACGTCAGGAGTTACAACATGGCCCTGATTGAACCGCGCACAACTGTGCAACAGGCGACTGAAAAAGACGATGTGGCCAAACGCTTCAGTGGCGCCGCCGGTCAGTATGATGAGATAGCCAATATTCAGGCGCAGATAGCCACGGCAGCGCTTGCCCGTGTACCTCAACAGCACGTAAACAAGGCGCTTGATATTGGTTGTGGCACCGGCCGCCACACTCAGCGTTTAGGCCGAATAGCCACTACGACAACCGGTCTCGATTTGGCCGCAGGCATGGTCGAGCAGGCTCAGCAAAATTACCCTGTTATCCATTTTGTGCAGGGCGATGCCGAGCAACTGCCCTGGCAGAGCGCCGCCTTTGATTTGGTGTTTTCTTCCATGGCTCTGCAGTGGTGCCGTCGTCCGCAAGCCGCTCTCGCTGAAATAGCCCGTGTTTTACACCATGTTGGACGCGCTGAATTAGCCATTATGGTGGACGGTTCTTTTGCTGAATTACGCCGGGCAAGTCGCGCTGCCGGGGTATCGCTACAAATTAATGAGCTGTTCACTGCCAGCGATTGGCTTAATGCGCTGAGCCAGACCGGTTTGAAATATGGTGCACATGAACTTGTTGAATACAGCGATGAGTTTGATGGGATTTGGCAACTGCTGCGCTCAATCAAAGGCGTTGGCGCTGGCAGTAGCGCGCAGGGCGCTAAACGTCAGGGGCTAACCCGTAAAGCGCTAAACCAACTTGAAACAGCGATGCCACGCAACGAGCAGGGGCAGTTAACTAACACTTATACCGTATTACATCTGACGCTGGAGAAACCACAGTGACCCAGGCTTTTTTCGTTACCGGCACTGATACCGAAGTAGGTAAGACCTACGTAAGCGCAATGTTACTTAAAGCCGCGGTAATGGCCGGCAAGCGAGCCATAGGCTACAAGGCTGTGGCAGCGGGCTGTGAATGGTACAACGGCCAGTGGCAAAACGAAGATGCGCTGGCCTTACAGCAGGCATCGAATGTTGAGTTAACGCTGAAAGAGGTAAATCCGGTGGCGCTGGAGCCGGCAATAGCGCCGCATATTGCCGCCGAGCTTGCCAGTCAGCCAATCAGTGAAGCCGTGATTAAGAGTGGCTTTGATCATCTGCTTAACAAGCAAGCTGATGTGCTGCTGATGGAAGGTGCTGGTGGCTGGCGTTTACCCATTGGCAATCAACGCTTTTTAAGTGACGTGGTAAAAGCCCTTCAGCTTGATGTGATCATTGTCGTAGGGATGCGTCTTGGCTGCCTGAATCACGCGTTACTGACCGCCGAAGCTGTAACGGCTGACGGCCTCAAGATTAAAGGCTGGGTGGCGAATACACTGACAGCCGACATGCCTTATTTTAATGAAAACCTGGCGACGCTCGAGCAGCTGATGCCGGCGCCGCGTCTGGCGACTATTCCCTATCAGTCAGCGCCGGATTTTGCTGCACTGGGCGAGCTCTTTAACTGATATAGTTGGTTAAATCCTGGCCCGGCGCGATGGGGCTTTTATCATCGCTGCTGAAACAAAATCCTTCTAGCTCACCCAACAAAGTAAGCCGTCCTTCAGTATATTGCAGGGCAGTGCCTTCCCGGATAGCTAACACAGGTGTTTGGGGATTTAGCCGGGTGAATTCAAACAACCGGTCATCCCGGGTTTCGCCGTTATGTCCCGGTGGCTGATAATCGGTATAGTGCGGATTTAGCTGACAGCTTAGAAAATTGAGAGCGGCAAAGGAGGGGGGCTCAATAATCGGCATATCATTGGTCGTGCGGATACTGTTGCCGCAAATATTACTGCCCGCGCTCCAGCCGATGTAAGGCACGCCCTGGCTTACCTGGCGCTGCAGAGGCTCTATCAGTGACTGCTTATACAGCTCATTGAGTAAGTTAAAGGTATTACCACCACCAACCAGTACCGCTTTAGCAGAGGTGATTGCCTGCTGAGGGTCGTCGCAGGTATGGATGCCGGTAATGTTGAGCTGTGGCAGGGCCTCGCGAACTTTTTCTACATAGTCATCCCAACCCAGCGTTACTCCGGCAAACGGAATGAACAGGACGTCCCGCTCTTCGCCCAGGTGGTGTGAAATCATATCGCGGGCATGGGCCAGATATTCTTCGTCGCCCATTCGGGAACTGGATAGCATTAGCACGTGTGGCTTAGTTTCTGTCGGCATTAATCTTTCTCTTTGTTTTATTCGTGGGTTTTAGCATAGTGTTAAACGCTAATGATAAGTACAATACCACGCTCGAACCGGTGGGGTAAGTCGCATTGCCAGCAGGCCGGGATAGTTGCAGGCTAAGAATACTGACGTAAAGATAGGAATTACCATGACATCACCCAAAGCTGTTTTATCTGTCTGTCTTGGCAATATTTGCCGTTCGCCCACGGCCGAGGCGGTATTCCGTCATAAGGCTGATGAGGCCGGACTTAAACTGACCATTGATTCAGCCGGTACTCATGGTTACCACACTGGTAGCCCGCCTGACAAACGCTCGCAAGCCGCCGGGCAGGAGCGAGGTTATAGTTTTGAAGGATTGAAGTGTCGTCGGGTGAGTGACACCGATTTTGAAACCTTCGATCTGATCCTGGCCATGGACCAGAGCAATCTTGAAAACCTGCGCGAGATGAGCGACCCGGAACATCATCATAAAATTCGCCTGATGCTGGATTTTGCCGGTTACGAAAATGAAGAAGTACCAGATCCGTATTACGGCGGTAAAAAAGGCTTTGAGCTGGTGCTTGGCTTAATTGAGGAAGCTTCGGACGGCTTAATCAGGGCGCTCAGAAATTAATGTCAGCCCCTGCCTCCAAATGGACCGTTGGTGCACTGGGAATAGCATTACTGTTGTGCTTTTTAGCACTGCTTGCCAGTGTCTGGTGGCAGGCGGATACTACCGCCGAGACACGCTGGTACATTCTGGTTAATTTACAATTGCCACTGGCCATCACGGCAACCGTGGTGGGCGCGGCACTGTGTGTGAGTGGGGCGGCCTTACAGGTGGTGTTACGCAATCCGCTGGCCGATCCAGGGATTATTGGCATTGCCAGCGGTGCCAGCCTGATGGCGGCATTAGTGTTGATCCTGATGCCAGAGTGGATGGTCAGTACCCTGCATTACAGCATGCCACTGGCTTGTTTTGCCGGTGCACTGCTATCGACCGCGGTTATCTACCGCCTTTCTGCTCGCTTGCGAGGGCTTAATACAGCGGTGATCCTCGCCGGTATCGCAATTACCACGTTAACCAGTGCAGTGATGGGCTGGCTTTATTTGTTCGCCGACGCGCAGTCGATGCGTAACCTGACCTTCTGGGTGATGGGCAGTCTGCATCAGGCCGATGGCTGGATCCTCCTATGGAGCGCGCCACTGATAGCAGGCAGTTGCTTGCTCATTATCTCAAAAGGCAAGACCCTGAATTATCTCTATAACGGCGAGCTAACGGCTCGTAGTGCAGGCATCGATCCTGCTCACGAAAGTAAGCTTATTCTTATTGCTTGCGCCCTGGCGGTGGGGGCGGCGGTTGCTATTGCTGGCTCTATTGCCTTTTTAGGGTTGCTGGTGCCTCATTACGTTCGTTTACTGATGGGATTTGATAACCGGGTGGTGTTGCCCGCCAGTGCATTGTGTGGCGGCGTAATGTTATTGCTGGTGGCGTTGTTCTCGGATTTGTTGCCCTATGCATCCTTGCCGGTATCCATGGTTACCGCGTCGCTGGGCGGCCCGCTACTGCTGTATGCCTTGCTTAAAGGACAGTTTAAATGAATCTGCCGATTAAGCTTGAAAACATCTCCCTTGACCAGCGCCTGGACAATATCTCTGTCACGATAATGCAACCGGGTATTGCCTGTCTGTTAGGGGCCAATGGGGCGGGGAAATCAACCCTGCTGTTGGTACTGGCTGGCTTGCTTAAACCAGAACAGGGGGACGTATTCTGGGGGCAAACCGATGTTTATGCAACGCCGCTCGCGGTGCTATCCGGCCATCGCTGTTTTGTTGCTCAGCAGCACAGTATTCAGTTTGAACTAACCGGTCGCGAATGCCTGCAATTTTTAAGTCCTTGCCAAAGCAGGGATATCCCCGGTGAGCTGATCCGTAAACTGGATATTGCTGATTTGCTGGATAAGCCGGTTAGCCGCATGTCTGGTGGTGAGTTGCAACGTATTATGATCAGCCGAGCATTGTTACAGGTGTGGCCAGCTATTAAGTCCGGTAATGCTATTATAGTACTCGACGAGCCACTCCAGGGAGTGGATATCCGTCATCAGACAGTGTTGATGCAATGGCTCAGTGCGCTGGCGAAGGTCGGAAACCAAATAATTATGAGTTGCCACGATATCAATATTGCTAATACCTTTGCCGATACGGTATTGTTAGCAAAGGCAGGGCAAATGCTTGCATACGGACCTACCAGAGATGTACTCAGCCTGTCTAACCTGTGGTTAACCTTTGATTGTCAGTTTGAATGCCTGTTTAAGGATGAGCAGCGGCATTTTATTCCCGTACGACATGCAACTGGCTTTTAAAGGGTTAGTCGTTTTCTGAAATTTCCCATTTGAAAGAGGTGCTAAGTGAATAACTGGCAACCAGATAGCTGGCGCGCAAAGCCAATTTTGCAACAGCCAGAATACGAGGATAAAGCTGAACTGGACCAGGTAGAGCAAACCCTGAGTTCGTATCCTCCTTTAGTGTTTGCCGCTGAAGCCCGAGAGCTGCGTCGCCAGCTTGGTCAGGTATGCGAAGGTAAAGGTTTCTTACTGCAAGGCGGTGACTGTGCGGAATCGTTTAGTGAGTTTAATGCACCGAAGATCCGCGATACATTTAAAGTACTATTGCAAATGGCTATTGTTCTGACCTTTGCCGGCCGTTGCCCGGTAACCAAAGTCGCGCGCATGGCCGGCCAGTACGCCAAACCACGTTCTTCGGATTTCGAAACTATCAATGGTGTAAAGCTGCCCAGCTATCGTGGCGATATTATTAACAGCTTTGAATTCACTGAAGCAGCACGCCGACCTGATCCACAACGACTGGTTGAAGCTTATCATCGTAGTTCAGCCACCTTAAACCTGTTGCGCGCTTTTGCGCAGGGCGGACTGGCTGATCTGCATGAAGTGAACCGTTGGAATATGGCGTTTCTGGAAAATAATCCGCAAAAAGATAAGTATCTGGACCTATCCCGTCGCATTCAGGATACCTTGGAGTTTATGGACGTCATTGGTATTAACGCTACCAATACGCCATCGTTACACGAAACGTCATTGTTTACTTCTCACGAAGCGCTGTTGCTTAACTATGAGCAGGCCTTAACGCGTATTGATACGCTAACGGGTAAGCCTTATGACTGTTCTGCGCATATGGTGTGGATTGGTGAACGTACACGTCAGCTTGACCATGCGCACATTGAGTTCTTCCGCGGTATCAATAACCCTGTGGGTGTGAAGGTTGGCCCGACCATGGAAGAAGACGAACTTATTCGTCTGATTGATGCGCTTAACCCGAATAACGATCCGGGCAGACTCACTCTGATCACCCGAATGGGAGCAGACAAGCTGGAAGCGAATTTACCGCGACTGTTACGCCGGGTGAAAGCCGAAGGACGTAACGTAGTGTGGAGTTCCGACCCCATGCACGGCAATACTTTCTCTGCTTCCAGTGGTTACAAAACCCGTAACTTTGATGCCATCCTGAGCGAGATTAAACAGTTCTTCCAGGCCCATGAAGCCGAAGGCACCTATGCAGGTGGTATTCACCTGGAGATGACTGGCCAGCACGTTACCGAATGTACCGGTGGCGCTTACCAGATCAGCGACGAAGATCTCAAGGAAGCCTATAAAACCCAGTGTGATCCGCGTTTGAATGCCGATCAGGTACTGGAAATGGCGTTCCTGGTGGCAGACCACTTACGCAGTAAGTAATCAGCCAACCACAATCTTTGTGTTATAAGAGCGCAGCGAGGCAATCGCTGCGCTCTTTTTCGTTAAGGACACCGGTAAAGATGGTTTTTCGGCGCAGGGCTGTGGTGGTTTTATCGGTGGCTGTCATCGCTTTAATGAAGTTTTCCGGCATGTTTACCTGCGCAAGAATTGCCTGCCAGTTCAGGTAGGCACCGTAGCTGAGCAGTTTTTGCTCGTAGCGCTGTTGTAATGTGGTTGTCGCCTGGTCTAACAATGCCGGCTCAGCCAGCACTTTGCGTGCAATACAGCCGTGTAAGCACAGGCTAAGTTTATCTGCTTCGTGTTGCTGATACTTTTTTTGATGGTAAACCATGGGGCTAGTCGTCGATTAACGGCGTAAGCATACCTTCCATGCCGTTCAGTTTGATTTCATACATCAGCGCCAGTTGCTCCCCCAGTTTTCCGGCCGGAAAGCCTTGCTTGGCAAACCATACCAGGTAAGGTTCGGGCAACTGAATGAGCTTACGCCCGGCATATTTGCCAAAGGGCATGGTCTGATTAATGGCCTGTTTAAGGGCTGCCGCGTCGGGCATTGAGTTTGTCATGGTTAAGTTGCCTGCTTTTGCTGTGCTTGCCAGAGGCCGGCATAAACGCCTTGTTGATTAAGCAGCGCGTCGTGATTGCCATGTTCGATGAGCCGCCCCTGACTCATAACCAGAATTTTATCGGCATCCACAATGGTTGACAAACGGTGAGCTATCACCAGGCTGGTGTGGCCCTTGGCAACTTCCCGCAGCGCACGAAGTATAGCTTGTTCAGACTGACTATCCAGAGACGAAGTGGCTTCATCGAAAACCATAATCGCCGGGCGTTTCAAGATTGCCCGGGCGATGGCAACTCGCTGCTTTTCGCCACCGGATAGCTTAAGGCCCCGTTCGCCTACTTTGGTTTGCGCACCTTCTGGCAATTGACTGATAAACTGATCAAGATGGGCCAGGCGAATGGCCTCATAAACATCTTCCTCATTGGCGTCGGGCCGGCCGTAGCGGATGTTCTCGAAAATGGAGTCGTTAAATAACACCGTGTCCTGGGGCACAATGCCAATGTGCTGACGTAAACTGTGCTGCGTGACGTCGGCAATATTCTGGCCATCGATGGTGATCCTGCCGGATGCCGGGTCGTAAAAACGAAACAGTAACTTCACCAGGGTGGATTTTCCGGCACCACTTTCGCCGACTACTGCAACCTTGCTGCCGGGTTCTACGGTAAAACTAACGTTGCTGAGGATTGGACGGTCGTCGTGATAAGCAAAGCTCACCTGCTCAAACTCAATACGCCCCTCATGGGTAACCAGCGTTGTTGCATCCTGGCTATCGTCTACCTGTGGCGTTCTGTCGAGCAGTTTAAATAAGTTTTCAATATTGGCCAGCGAGCCACGAATTTCACGATAAACAAACCCCAGAAAGTTGAGCGGCATAAAGATTTGCATGGTAAAGGCGTTGATTAACACAAAGTCACCAATGGTCATATTGCCTTCGCCGACTTCAAGGGCTGCCAGCAAGAGCATACTGGTCATAGCGGTAGCAATAATAAAAGCCTGACCACCGTTTAAGGCAAATAGGGATAAACGGTTTTTGCGGCGCGCAGTTTCCCATTGGGCGAGATTGCTGTCGTACAGGTTGGCCTCGTATTGTTCATTATTGAAATACTTTACGGTTTCGTAATTTAGCAGGCTGTCGATGGCGCGAGTGTTGGTGCTGGAGTCAGCCTGATTAACCTGGCGTACATATTCGGTGCGCCAGTCGGTGGCCTTCATTGAAAACCATACATAGGCAATCACCGAGCAGAGGATAATCAGCGCAAACGATACGCCATACTGAGTCAGTAATACGCCTACTACCAGTGCTATTTCCAGCAGGGTAGGGCAAATATTAAACACCATAAACCGCATCAGAAAACTAATGCCACTGGTACCCCGCTCAATATCCCGCGACAGTCCGCCGGTTTGTCTGGACAGGTGGAAGCCCAGATCCAGCCGGTGTAAGTGTTCGAACACCTGCAGGCCGAGGCGGCGCATAGCACGCTCGGTTACCCGGCCAAATAATGTATCGCGCACCTCACCCAACAACACATTGGAGAGTCGTAATACTCCGTAAGCAAATACCAGTGACAGCGGCACGGCCAGGGCCTTAACGGTGTCGTCATTGAGACTGTCTACCGTATGTTTAAGAATAAAAGGCAGGCCAATGCTGGCAAGTTTGGCAGCCACAAGGCACAGCAGGGCGAGAATAACCCGCTGTTTAAATTCCAGCAGGTAGGGCCATAACTGCCGAAATACCTGCCATTGCATAGGCGTGTTGGGATCAACCGGTTGGCGATGTGGGCGCATGTATCCTCTTTTATACCCTTAAAATAACAATGGTTATGTTGTGGCCCGACATAAGGTAGAATGACAAGACAGCACAATATGCGATGCTTATAGCTGACATTAACCCTGAAGGCATTGATTTGTTACAAGACTCGTTTGGTCGCCGATTTTATTATCTGCGCTTGTCCATTACTGATGTATGCAACTTTCGTTGTCAATATTGCCTGCCCGATGGTTATCAGGGCCAGGCCCAGCAGTTTCTGAGCCTAAATGAAATTGAAACCCTGGTAAATGCTTTTGCGCAAATGGGCACGTCGAAAATTCGGGTGACCGGCGGCGAGCCCACTCTGCGACGAGATATTGTTGATGTGGTTGCCAGCTGTGCGCAAACCGAAGGGATCAGTAAAGTGGCCATGACCACCCACGCGGGCAAACTGGCCTCATTGGCAAAGCCACTGGCCCGGGCCGGGCTGAATCAGGTCAATATCAGTCTGGACAGTCTGGAGCCGGCACAGTTTGCACTGCTTAGTGGCCAGGACAAGCTGAATGCGGTACTCGATGGCGTGGAGTCGGCCATTGTTGAGGGCATTAATGCTAAGGTTAATGCGGTATTGCTGCGCCCCTGGGCTGAAGCTCAGTTACGCGACTTTACTGCCTGGCTGAAAGATATGCCGGTAACGGTTCGATTTATTGAGCTGATGGAAACCGGCCAGCATAAGGCATTTTTCAAATCTCATCATGTCAGTGCCGAACCTCATCTGGCAGCCCTTAAAGCTCAGGGCTGGCAGGCGTTGCCGCGTGGTAAGGATGCCGGCCCGGCCATTGAACTGGTGCATCCTGATTATGTTGGCCGGATTGGCTTTATTATGCCTTATAGCAGTGATTTCTGTGACAGCTGCAACCGCTTGCGCATTACTGCACTGGGTAAGCTGCACTTATGTTTATTCAGCGAACAAGGGCTTGATTTACGTGAGTCATTACAGACGGGCAATGTGCAGGCGGTTAAAGAGTTTGTGGCGTCGAGTCTGGCCGACAAAAAAGTGTCTCATTACCTGCAGGAAGGCATCACCGGGATCACTAAAAATCTTTCCATGCTGGGCGGATAATATTATGCTCACTGTTAATCCGTCCGAGCGTTTAACCTATCGTCGTATTACCGCACGAGATCGGGATTTCCTGTTTGACATTGATCAGGATGAAGAGGTTATGCGCTACTTAACCGGTGGCAGAAAAACCACCCGCAAAGAAGTCGACGAAGTATTTATTCCCCGCATTGAGTCTTTCAATAATGAAGAAAAAGGTTGGGGATTATGGCAGGCCAGCTTAAGTACAGGTACTCGCGAAGCGATTGGCTGGATACTGGTTCGGCCGTTGGGCTTTTTTACCGGAAACCCGCAGCCGGATAACCTTGAGCTTGGCTGGCGCTTTCGTCGTCAGAGCTGGGGGAAAGGGTATGCAACGGAAGCTGCTAAAGCCGTGCTGGACTCGCTGCGTCAGGCAGGATACCCACAGTTTTCTGCTATAGCGCTGGAGGATAATCATGGTTCTATCAATATAATGCAGAAACTAGGCATGCAGTATCAGCGCACGGAGCGCTATACCGATGCGATTTTTGACGAAGACGTGGTAGTGTATAGTACCCATCTGGTTAATGGGTAACCGTTGCCACCTGCTGATCATCATTCGCTGGCTGAGTATGCATCTGATGATGCCAGAAATAGCGGTTTTTACCCTGCCGTTTGGCCTCGTATAATGCATCGTCCGCTTCTTTCATGACCGAATCAAAAAACGTGGTTGCCGACTTTGTACTGCGGCAAACCAGAGTTGCTCCAACACTGATACTGATATTGTTCAGCACGCCTTTTTCTGTGTCGAGATTGATAGCTCTGATGCTGGCCAGGATGGTATCGAGAATTTGACTGCACTGTTGCTCCTCTCCTGAGTCCAGAAACAGGCCAAATTCTTCACCTCCCAACCGGGCAACCATGTCTGAGCTTCTTACTGAATGCTCCAGTACGCGGGCTACTTCTTTCAGTACACTATCTCCGACGGGATGACCGTAGCTGTCGTTAAGCTTTTTAAAGTTATCTATATCGATTATGCAAATACACAGGTTAGCTTGTTCACCATCGGTTAAAGATTGGATGCGATTAAAGTAAGCACGTCTGTTCATCAAACCTGTAAGCGCATCGGTAGAAGCCAGATACTCCAGACGTTGCTCGGCCTCGAAACGCGCCTGTTCCACCTCTACGGCTCTGAACAGATTGGCCAGTGTGTCGGTAAGCGGGGTCAGAAAGTCCACATCACTTTGCGAGTAATCTTCTGCCTTATTGGCCAGTCCTATTACACCTACTGCTTTACCCGCTTGTTTAATGGGCAAGCCGAGAAAACGATGCAGAACCGGATGGCCGTGAGGCGTGCCTTTTGACGCCAGGTGTTTTCTTGGCGCGTTGGCGATAACCGGTGAATTTGAGGTAATCACATGGCCAAACAAGTTATTCAGGTTGGTAAACCTTAATTTGCCTTGTTTAAACAATTCATATTGTTTTTTTGTTTCTTCACTCCAACTGACATCTGAAATCGCGTATATATGCAGGCAAGGGTTATCGCCCTCATAATGAACTTTACCAATAAAGCCGTATTCACTTTCTGCCAGGTCGATGAGTTCAGGGAAAATCTGTTCACAGGCGAGCTGTAAATCCTTTTGTGCAACAAACAGATTTTGTGCGTGATTGATAAACCCCAATAACCGCCGCTGGTTTTCCGCTTCAAGATCTGACAGTTTCTTTTCGGTGATATCACGATGGGTCATGGCGAACCGTTCAGCGCGGCCGTTCTTATCCCGGGTAACCACTTTACCGTAGGTTTCTACCCAGCGGTAACCGCCGGCAGCTGATTGCAGTCGGTATTCAATATCCAGTGGGGTTTGCGGGTTAATCAGGCTGTCTACTATGGCATCGCGCATGCGTTCTTTATCGGCCGGATGCACCAGTTGCGCCCAATACATCATGCTGGTGTCTACACTATCCGGGTGCATACTGACGATGTCACACATCCGGTTGTTCACGCGCATGTTGTCGTTACGCAAATCCCAGTCTGAAGTGCCAAGTCCGGAAGCTTCAAGAATAAGTCGCATGCGTTCGTTGGTTTCCAGAATACGCTGTTCCAGGTATTTCTGTTCGGCGTTATTGAGCAATAAGCCTTGTACTGCTATCAGCTGACCTTCTTCAAAGATGCCGCGGGAAACCAGTTTGTACCAGATTGGGGAATGACCTCTGTTAACGACTCTGAAGTCACATTCACAAAACGTAGCACCCTGCTGGTGATTACGCATGGCAAACATAAAACCGTCGAGGTCTTCAGGATAAATGCAGCTTTCCAACTGAAAAAGTGAAACATCTTCGGGGATATCAACACGCAGTAATTTGCTGAAATTTTGAGACAGATAAGAGGTAGACACTGAGGGCTTTGCCTGCCAGCGGATAAGAGCAGCCGGAGAATTATTTAATAACTGGTGTTCGTCCTCGGTGCGCAAATTGGCGTAGATTAATTCGATGCACTGCGCCAGATGCTGACTGAATTTGGTTAGCAGTTCGACGTCCTGGGGGGTTAATACCCTGGGGCGGGTGTCCATAACACACACCGAACCCACTTTGATGTTCTGGAGCTGAAAGGGCACGCCCGCATAAAAGCGAATGAATGGCTCCCCGGTAACACAAAGTTTATCCCGGGAACGTTCGTCCTGCAGCGTATCCTCTATATAAATAACATTGCCGGTTTCTTTTACCAGCTTACAAATTGAGTCACTGACCGGGATCTCTGTTGCTTCGATACCAAATTTGGCTTTAAACCACTGAGTTTCACCTTCCACCACCGCCAAAAAAGCAATGGGCATATCAAACATTTCAGCAATTGACTGAATAAACTGATCCAGAATGTCGTTATATTCATCGTCACTGAGGCGATACTTCTCGATTAGAGCCTTTATTTTCATGTGAGGTTTATTTTGCTTAGAGTGATACCAAATAAATATTTACTCTTAATAAATAGTCTCAAACTAGCAAAACTGCAAAGTCTCAATGCAAAATAATCAGGCTGTAAGCCATGATGAGAGCGGGGTGTAGGGGTTAAGTCAGGTCTTTTAATACCTTTTTGACACGCTGATAGCGTTGTTCCTGCTCTTCGGTGAGCTTGCCTGACTCAATGGCTTTCAGGCAATTATGAATTAACTGTGTACTGAGGGTATCTTTTGCCGCCTCGCTATTCGCTTCACGAAGGTTAATGGCTGCGGCCTGTAGCAAATTCAGCGCAATGGATGGGTTCTTAGGCATAATGGTAAATGCCTGGCGGAAGGTTTGCAGGGCTTTTTCCAGATCGCCGCGCTGGTACTGGTTAACAGCACTGTTATTAAGCTCTTTTGGACTGAGACTGATTTCTGCTTTCTCAGTTTTTTCCTGCTGGACATACTGTAAAAACAAATTACTTTGTGCTGGATCGTTGTGACAGCGGCGTTCGATAAGGTCGAGGATATTGAGCGCATGCTCCTGAAAACCCACCTCATGGAAAGCTTTCGCTTTATCGAGGAGCCCTTCAATGCTTTCGGTTTCCCAGGTATCATCACTTAGTTGGTCGAGCAGCGCTTTGGCGTTATCCACTTCGTCTTCCAGGTACAGCAAACGGGCATCAATGACTTTTAACTGATCATCAATGTCGGCTTTCGGAAAATTATTCTTAAGCTGCTTTAAATACTCGGTGGATTGCTTAATTAGGCGTTTGGTGTGTTTTTCATCAGCGGTCATCGCAAAATCAATGCCCGCCCGGGCCACATTGAGATAAATTTCCGGCTTGTCGTGAATGGAGTTCTTGGCAATTTTGACAATTTTCTTGGCCGCTTCAAACTGCGACTCGTAATCGTGGGTTAATCTCGACAAATCCAGGGCTTTGGCATGGCGGTGAATATTTCGGGGTGAAATTTCACTGGCAACCTCAACACTTTCCAGCGCATCCTCAAATTCTTTGTGCTTAATTTGCAAGGCCGCCAGCAAGTCATATGCGGCTAGCATAGAGTCTTGCTTGAGTGCCAGCTCGATAACCAGCTTTTCCGCTTCTTCATCCAGGTCCAGCGAAATAAAACTGCGGATCAGACCGAGCTGAGCCCAGGTAAAGTTTTGCACATTGATAATCGCCTGGTAAAACTCTCTGGCTTCATCGTAATGGCTGCAGGCTAATAACAGTTCGCCTTTTAACTTTAAGGCCAGCGGGAAAAACTCAGAATTGCGCGGCTCAGTTAAAAAGTTCTCCAGCTCCAGAAGTGCCTTATCCAGAGAGCCTTGTTCAATAAACTGATAAACCGGTTTTAGTACTTGTTTCCGGGTTAACAACCGGCCAAGGCGGCGGTCGAGTTCCCGCACGGTAAAAGGCTTGGCCAGAAAGTCGTCTGGTTGCAGCTCAACAATACTGTGCACAATATCTGCAGTTGTGTCGGCACTGATAAAAACAAACGCCGTACTTGGCGGCAGTTCGTTGTGTTCTTTTAGCTGGTCGTAAAGAAAGTAGCCGTCCTGTTCATTTTTCAGGTCGTAGGAGCAGACGATAAGATCGTAATGATTACGGCGAATGTAGGTGAGTGCAGTACTTACCCGATCGGCATACTCGATATTCTGAAAGCCCAGCTCTTCCAGTGAGTATTTCAGATAGCCTTTGGCAAGGACCTGATCGTCAATGACTAATACACGAGTCTGTCTGGCTAACTTTAAATTCATTACCGCTATTTCCGTTTGGCTTCTGAATGCTTTATCGGCAACTTGCTAATAAATCTTATTAAAACCTGAATACTGAGCACTGTCACGAAAAACAAACAGGCATAGCAGAGGCTTAAGGTCCGAGCGTTAAATAAGGGCAGGGCACAATATCTGAGTAAACTAAACTAGCAGAGCTGAAGTTGGATAAAAATAAGTGCATGAAAACGGGAGTCGAATTCAGCTGTGAATCGCAACGAAGGTGTTGAACCAGTGAACGGTACAAAGGCTGTTATATGTTTAATTGTATCTTAGCGCTTGATAAAAGAGATGGTGGACGTCTGCTGTGGCTCGCAACGAAGGTGTTGAACCAGTGAACGGTACAAAGGCTGTTATATATTTAATTGTATCTTAGCGCTTGATTAAGGAGGTGGTGGACGTCTGCTGTGACTCGCAACGAAGGTGTTGAACCAGTGAACGGTACAAAGGCTGTTATATGTTTAATTGTATCTTAGCGCTTGATAAAGGAGGTGGTGGACGTCTGCTGTGACTCGCAACGAAGGTGTTGAACCAGTGAACGGTACAAAGGCTGTTTTATGTTTGATTGTATCTTAGAGCTTGATAAAAGAAGTGGTGGGCGTCTGCTGTGGCTCGCAACGAAGTTGTTGAACCAGTGACCCTCGCCATCTTAAAACTTCAAAAGAAGTGGTGGACGCTACTGGACTTGAACCAGTGACCCTCGCCTTGTAAGGGCGATGCTCTCCCAACTGAGCTAAGCGTCCTCTTTCTTTGCTACCTGCCGTGCTTGGCAAGTGGGGCGTATTATAGAGAGGGTAATGAAACTGTCAACAACAAAAATAGAAAAAATTACACATCCGTGTCTGTTTGATGACAAAGTAACCGAAAAGGCTGTTTTGCGATGATTTTGCGAACAATTCACTTAGTCTGCAAGAAAAATAGCATCGCCGCTTTGTGGCATTGCCCAATGGCTGGTAAAATGCGCCCACTTTGAAAAACACCTTTAACAGTAGAGATTATTCATGTCGGTTGTTACCAGATTTGCCCCCAGTCCAACGGGTTATCTTCATGTCGGTGGTGCGCGCACCGCATTATATTCCTGGCTATATGCTAAGAGTCAGGGCGGAGAGTTTGTATTACGTATCGAAGATACCGATATCGAACGCTCAACCGAAGAAGCCAAACAAGCAATTCTGGATGGCATGGAATGGTTAGGTTTAACCTGGGATAAAGGGCCGTACTATCAAACAGAGCGCTTCGACCGCTACAAAGCCATCATTCAGACTCTTCTGGAAGAGGGTAAAGCGTATAAGTGCTTTATGCCGGCAGAAGAGCTCGACGCTATTCGCGAACAGCAAAAAGAAAACGGCGAAAAACCTCGTTATCCGGGGACCTGGCGGGATCGTACCGATCATCCGCAAGGTCAGCCCTACGTTATTCGTTTTAAAAACCCGCTGGAGGGGAGTGTGGTATTTGACGACCACGTTCGTGGCCGTATCGAAATCAGCAACACCGAACTGGATGATTTGATTATCCAGCGTTCTGACGGCACGCCCACCTATAACTTCTGTGTAGTAGTGGATGACTGGGATATGGGTATTTCCCACGTTGTGCGTGGCGAAGATCATATTAATAACACGCCACGCCAGATAAATATCTTAAAAGCACTGGGCGCGCCGGTACCAGAATACGCACATGTTTCGATGATTTTAGGTGATGACGGTAAAAAGCTTTCCAAACGTCACGGTGCGGTTAGCGTAATGCAATATCGCGATGACGGTTACCTGCCACAGGCAGTGAAAAACTATTTAGTGCGCCTTGGCTGGGCCCACGGCGACCAGGAAATCTTTTCTGAACAGGAAATGATTGAGTTATTCAGTCTTGATGCCATTGGTCAGTCCGCCTCAGCATTTAACACCGAAAAACTGGTGTGGTTAAACCAACACTACATTAAAAGTTTGCCAGCAGAAGAAGTAGCCAGTCACGCAAGCTGGCATTTTGAGCAGCAGGGGATTTCTTTAGAAAACGGCCCGGCACTTACCGATGTGATCGCCATTCAGGCCGACCGCGTTAAAACCTTAAAAGAACTGGCGCAAATTAGTGCGTATTTCTATCAGGACTATGAAGAGTTTGACGCTAACGCTGCGAAAAAGCATTTGCGTCCGGTAGCAAAAGAAGCGCTGGAACTGGTTCAGCAAAAACTTGCTGCCATCAGTGATTGGAATCCGCAAACGATTCAGGCGGCCATTAACGATACGGCTGAAGAATTGGGTGTGGGTATGGGTAAAGTGGGTATGCCACTGCGCGTGGCGGCCACCGGAAGCGGTAATTCACCGTCGCTGGATGTGACGCTAAATCTGTTATCTCAGGACAAAATTGTCGAGAGAATAAACAAGGCGCTCACTTTTATAGCAAACAGAGAAAATTCCTAAAAAAAGCGTTGACATGATGGGGCGTGCTATCTAGAATGCGCCCCGCTGTCACGGAACAGTCATCGACAAAGTCAACGACATCCGTAACGCAATTTGGGGCCATAGCTCAGCTGGGAGAGCGCTTGCATGGCATGCAAGAGGTCGGCGGTTCGATCCCGCCTGGCTCCACCAAATTTCTTTTCATGATGTATGTCGTGGAATAGGCCGAAGTAAGTTGAGAATTATTAGTTTGGTAATTCGTGAGTTACACTCCAGCTTCTTCAGGACTTGAAAATCAGTAAGGCTAAGGTCGCTCATTTTGCAGAGCAAAATTCGCCTTACTGAAAATCCCGAAAGCAGCGCTTTCGGAAACAGAGTGAAGTTCTAGGATAAGGTCGCTCAGATACTAAAGTATCTTTCGCCTTACAAAATTTTATCGTCGCAGTGCGACGATAGACAAAAATTTTGTCCCCTTCGTCTAGAGGCCTAGGACACCGCCCTTTCACGGCGGTAACAGGGGTTCGAATCCCCTAGGGGACGCCAT
>MDTF01013625.1_pt1 | contig 50809 bp, 57 predicted proteins | sample 811191 | NCBI WGS metagenome assembly MDTF01 (sample SAMN05326649, study PRJNA326480) | marine metagenome | isolation source: seawater | place: Southern Ocean | collected 2011 | reverse complement strand
TTATAAGTAGTAACCCACCTCCGCAGCCATTTATTGGTGTGGTCTACAGAGGATTATGTCTTTTTAGAGGGGAAAATCCCTAGAACCCCGTTAGGCAACATTGAGACCTCCTTTATGCCATCGTTTTTAGCCGCTTCAATTGTAGAGTTATCGGTATATTTCATAGTGTGTGCCGTGTTTGCTTATAAAGTTACTTCCATTAATACGCATCAGCACTTTATGTGGATAGCGATGGTTCTAATGCTGTGTCTATCATTCGGTTGGGAACTGATAGAACAGCCTTTGTTTCACGTGTATGGCGAGCCAGCCCGGGGTTATATCCAATGGGAGCAGGTACTACTTGATATCCTGGCGATCAGTTTAACATCGTTAGTATTGTATCGATTGGGTCACTCACGAGGCTGGTTTACTTCTACCATATCGCGTTAGCTTGACGCTTTTTCCCGTTCTTCATGGGTTTTTGGCCGGCGATAGAGCTTTAATTTATCGTTAAGCAATTCCCAGGCGTGACCGCGGCGCGACTCGCGCCGTTTTTGCGGATTGCGCGGCGTCATTGGGTTAATTTTAACTTTATCTGGCGCGTTGATCAGGATAATGGGTTGTGAGGCGACGGCAGTCTTAGTCAGGGGCCGGCCATTTGCTTTGGCACCAAAATACAAAGACAAATTCACACTATCATCTCGGGTTCGGCGCAAGCAAAAGCGGTGAGTCGGCGCACTGTCGATGATCTTCTGCTTGAGTTCATCCCGGACACCTGCGTTAACGGTCATTTCCCGGCTCGCTGTCACGTATTGTAGCGCTGCACTTAAATCCAGGTACCGATCGGTATTTTTACTTGCCCAGTAGAAGCTGGTGGACTTCAGTGGGTGTTCATCGTCCGTTGCCTCGACGTTGATCACATCTACCTGTCGATACAATTGGTAGGAAATGGCGTTAGGCAAGTAGCGGTGAAGGAACTCATGCTTTTCCAGATGATTGCGGGCGTGATAGTACTCAATGTTATTGCCGACTTTGCGCCGGCGCTTATCCTGAACGCAGGCCTGGATTTCCAGCTTGATATTGTTGATCAAGGCGACATCATGAAGCACGGTGTCAGCGTTTTCGGCAATGAGTATACCGGGATAGAGGGCGGCGAAACGACCTGAAACGGATTTATCGAGCCGTTTGTACTGGCGTAATGCCGCTTTGCATTTATCTTGCGCTTCACGGCCAACATAATGGCGAACAGGCAGACAGATGCGGCCTTGTTGATAGGCTTTTTTCAGATCTTCATCAATGGCTGGCAGTTCAGCAAAATAGGCGCATTCGTCGAGCTCAAGATTGGACTCGAAGACGTCAAACGCATCATTTAATTCTTCCACCAGCTGTAAAATTCGGGTACCGTCATTCGCCATAGTGATCTCTCGAAGTGAGTAATGAGCAATATTACCTACCACCTTCGGGTATTATAAAGCAAAAAGCCACCCCGCGCTAGCGCCAAATGGCATCAAACTTGAAAGCCCGCCCTGGACGACCCGCCGCAGGCGCGCGCGAGCTTAGCAGGAGGGTTGCCGCTGAGGGTGGATGAGGGACGCCGCCATTGTATATCGTATACATATCTGAAGGTGGTAGGTAAGAATACTTATTTAGAAAGCGCATCCTTGTTTTGAAAAACAATGCTAATCCAAGCAAAGTATCTAATTTCCAAGCAAAGTGTCTAACTTGGCAACTCGAGAGTTTAGTTTCGTCTACGTGAAATCTGCGCCTAATCATCCTGGTATTGGAATTTCATTCACGTAGCGACGCGCTAATAGTTTACGTTTCGCCGCCCGATTATTAAAATCGCCACCATTGAAAAGTTGTCATGCGCACTAGGGAGTTGTTATGCGTATATTCAATGTTGTGATGTTATCACTCAGTAGCTGCATGTCATTTTATGGCCATGGGGCGATAGTTGCCCAATATCAGGGAAATTTTACCTGGCATGCAGGGCCATATATCATTCGAACTATACCACCCGCCTACATTATTAAATCCAATCCGTTGTGGTGGAAAGTCTCTTCTGAACGGTATCCGCCGATCGGCATTTACAGCGAGACAATCGGTGAAGACATCAAATTGTATGTCACCACGGCGCCACTGGACGACAAACGTAAAGCGTATTTGATGTCTGATTGGGAGCGTTACAGTACGGGCTCTGCTCCAAGGTTTGTCCGATCCATTCCGTCAAATGGGCCCTACCCACCAATCTGGATGGATATCCCCAAGGGCCTTATTTCTCAACCTGAGTCGTCATGGTTCCGTCAATTACCAGGATACCAACGAGTCAATAAGCCTTCCTATGTTTTAAATGGCCAGGCCACCTTGTCCGTTTATCAATTTGAGCCGATCCCAAATTTCCCAAAATCAAATCGGCCACCAAGGCACCGGATCATAAGCCAGGAAGATTTGGTTTTTGAGGGAATGGATGAGTTTGCGACCGAGCGCAACGCTTATCGGGATGCCTTGAAAGCAGATGTCAGCAAACAACGTGCAGCGGTAGTGCTTGCCGGGATTGGGGTCGCCTCGATAGCCGGTTACCTGTTATTTAAGCTGTTTCATTTGTTACGAAAGGGTATTCGTAAGTGGATGGTTAAGCGAGCTACCCGGCGTAAACAACGACAGGTTCGCAAACTGACCGAGCAAACCATCATTCAGTCAACGGTGCACAATGAATTGAAGAAGCTTGATCAAGACGAACTGGCAAAGGTAAAAACCATGATCGCGGAGGCCATTAATGACGGCGATTTCGATAAGGCCAGTACCTTGAGTAAGCTGGCAGCGTCGATGCACGAAACATCGACCACAAACTAGTGTTGTCAGGCGCTAAATAAGACAAATTGATTCCCGGAGAGTCATTTAACTCTCCGGTTGCATTTATGCTCTTACCTTTTGTTTCCAGTTCAATGCTGGCAGCCCGACTACCAGAGATTGTATCGTTGGATAGATTTTACTGAACAGTTTTCGATACCCTGCTGGCGTGGCATGTATCTCATTTAACCAGTCAGCCTTATTGCCAGGCCTGAGTGTTCCCTGGGTATCGACCACGAAAAAACGTCCTTCACCGCTTGGGTGAGACTGCAATGCCGTAATGCCATCGGCAAATTCTTTTAGCATGAAGTTAATAATATCTGCTCGCCATGCTACCGGGGTATTGCGGAATTCCATTGTGGGCCAAACCCAGGACTCACTTTTATATAACTTCCAGAAAAATTCAGCGCCTTTGGGGCTGGGTTCAATTTGATCGTAGGTATGCGTCACGATGCTTGCGTTAGGCGCCAACTCTTCGTACAACTGGATCATTTTAAGGTACGCATCCAATATTACGGCCTTTTTCTTTGTGAATTTGTCCATTTCAATGACGTCTTTCCACTGTTGATGAATAGCAGAGTCATAGTCTTTAATTAATGGGTTAAGATCATCCTTGCCAACAATATCGTTACCACCGGCAGAGAAGAATAATAGGTCTACCTGGTGACCACGCTTCTTCAGGATTTTGCGCATCAAATCATACTGCTTGCCTTCGGTCATCGCTACGGCGGTATCTCCGTTACTGCCTATACGCAACACATTAGCAGTATCAGTATATTCAATCGTCTGCTCTAATCGGTGACCAAGGTTGATGCTGGGGCCTGCAACAATGTACTTTCTTGGGTAATCAACCCAACTATCCCCTTCAATGATGATCCCGGCTCTATGTGGCGCTCGCTGGCAAAGATAGTCGAAATCCAGTGACTTGTAGCATACACCTCGGTTAAGTGCATTTCGAAGTCGGCGTTCTGCTGGGCTGAGCTTTGGCATTTTGCTGTCCTTTATTACGGTTTGATTTTTATCCGTGCAACAACTCGTGCGCCATCAAACTATTTTTCAAACAACAACGTTGTGGTTTTAGCACTTAATACACTACTGACTATGTTTTTATATCAGTGAATGCAAAGTGATCCAAGCTTATACGAACGACCAAACACTATTTACTCGTGAAAACTTCACCTTTAAGTGTCATGAGCCTTTACCCATTCCCACCGACGAAATCGATGTTGATAAGTTCTTTGGGCGCTGGGACTGTTTAATTCAGAGTGCTTTTGATGGCTTGCCGATATTTATTCGCGACAGTATTGAAGTAAAAGCTTTGAGCAAGTTGCTTGGCAACGTTCAGTTCAAAAATACTGCGCAAAAATTCGTTGAGCGGCACGGCGGGGTTCGCCAAGGCTTAGTTGCGATGATGGAGTCTATCGTAGACATTATGCCGGTGACTGCCAAACAGGAATATTTTGCGTTTATGCAATATGCCATAGCGCCTTATTCACATCTGTATACCGAGTGCGATGCATTGGTGTTGAAAAACATGAATTTAATGGACATGTTGCTTATCGGTCATCACCAGTTTGATCTGTTCATTTTTGACCGTGGGTTAATTGATTCTCACGCCATTAGTTTTGCGCTAAAAATGAAATTGCCGGTTGTTGTAACAAACCATCGGGTCCCACATTCATCATCACCTCAATTAGTTCAGGTTGCGCAGGCTAACCATCGGGCCGAAGCAAATTATGAATCGGTTCCCTATTCAGCCTGTCTGCAAGTAGCCCCCATTGAAGTTGGTCATAAGGAGCTGGTTAATGGATAAGCTTTCAAGTATTTCACTTCCTAAAACATTGCGCACAACAGGTCTTAGACAGTCAAAGGTTAGCGCTACAGGTGCGCCGCGAACGAGAGTTGTTTACTCGAAGCCAGTCGACATAAATCATGCGGTCGTGTTTAACAAAAGACGAACCGTTGATCGTATTGCCCGGAATACCGTCGTTATCATCAGTAGCTTTTATCGTTGCAAACATGCTGAAGCAAAGGATCTGTTTGATAAGTACATAGAGTCTGTCATCAGCGCCCAAAAAGAAGCACTTGATAGCCAGCAATCCGAGTTAAAAACAGCGATCACCAAAGCTGAGCAACGGGGTTATAAATTTGACGTACAGGGCTCCCCGGCTCGCCTCGATGTCACAATTTCTAATCCACATGTTCAAAGTGTCGTCGATCTGGTAGTCCAAGTTGACGACATCGTTGACATGCTAACCAAGCTGGCCGTCATCCAGCTAATCAGTGACGAAGTCTTCGATGAACACCAGCAATTTGCCCTGTACACCATCGATTTTATTGATAAATCGTTAAGTGTTCTCCTTCAACGACTGAGCAACGAATTCAAATTTACAGCGAACAAAAGTACATCAGCAAAAACAACGAAGGATGTGGATTTTGACAAAATCAATGCATTCCTGGCACAGCTTGTTGATGAGTCGGCCCCTAATCCAGATAAAAAGGCCGGATAGCAATCATGGGTACTGAACTGATCATGCGGTTAATAAGCGTTCTGCTCTCAAGGATAGGGTTTGCGTTTTTTCTGGGCGGTTTGGTGTTTTCTTTGATTATGCACAACAGCCAGAGCTACTCCGAGCTCGTGAGTACGACAAATGACTTTTTTGTCTATTTGGTTTACGCACTACTGGGGATCTCGCAATGATTTGGTATTTCCTGTTTTGTTTGCTTTTAATCGAATTTGCCGGGCTCGTTCTATTTTTACCTAAGTCCGTGGTGATAGAAATCATAAATACGGAACGCATGGCCTCTGCAAGGTGGTTTGGCGATACGAAAACCATTGAGATGATTGAAGCGTCAAAAGCCAATTATGAGTATCTGTTTGTTGAAAGCGGGTTTAAAGAAGCCGTTTACGATACGTTTTACACAGACCAACGCTTAGAAAGAGGTAATAAAGCACTTGATTGGGTAAACGACGAAGAATTCTTTGCCACGGTAAATGAGCGTCTGGAAGCACTTTTTTACTTACTACAAGCAATGTTATTTCGCTTCGATATGTTCCTTATCTGTATGACGCTGTCATTGTTGATACTGATACCGACAGTCATTGATGGTCTTTGTCGTTGGCAAATTGCCAGGTCTTCGGATCAGAACGCATCGATCAACGTCTACAACGTCAGTGAGAGGATGTTCTACCTGTTACTGGCGCTACCAATTTACGCTTTCTTCATGCCAGTACCTATTACACCGGTGGCATTTACTCTGTGGATGGGCATGCTTTGCATTGCCATTTACTGCATGGCCTCAAACCTTCAACATCGGATTTAATCATGAAAAGAACTATCGCTACTGCCGTCCTTATCCTGCAATGCCTTACTGTTCATACTGCCTATGCACAAACGTCGCCCATTCAGGATATTGAATATTCCAAGGATCCATTATTTGAAAACGGGTTCGTAGAGTTACCCAAAAACCTCATTATTGAGGCTGATCAGCAACATAAGATTGTTCGGTATTTCATGGACTTTTCCTGCGTTTATTGCCGCAGTCTCAAAAGCGTCATGGACACCTGGGGAAATACGTTGGCCGAAGGCTACACTTTGGTATACCACCATATCGGGGCGTCCAACTCCCCTTTTTACTATTTACAATCAGCATCGCTAACCTACGTGATGAATTCAGATCTAACCTATGGGAAGAAACAGCAGTTTATTGACTCAATGTTCACCCATATCGGCAAGGTTCAGACCATAAAAGAACTGACGCGATTAATTAAAGAGGCGGCCGCTGACGTTGGTTTAGAGCATAGACCGCTTGCAGAATACATCATGTCTGATCAGGCGCCAGAGGATTATAAATCCGCAATCGAGTTACAGCGCAGTATCAATGTCCAGGTAACCCCTTCTATTCTGATTGGTGGTAAGTACCTGACTCACCTTGGACTAACTGATGGCACACCTGCCCGGTGGATCGAGTTAATTAATAAAGTGACATCCATCGATATCTATACCCGGGCTAATACACTCACTCCTATTCACAACCCAACGCTACAAGCGTTACCTTTGAAGGACTGATTATGAAGCGTTTCAAGATTGCAGCAGCGGCAATGGTATTTACCAGCATGGTTAACGCCCAGCAGGAATTATCGTCATTAGAGCAAGCCCCTTTCACTCAACAGGAACTCGACCAACCACCAGCAGGAGTGTTAACTAAAATTGAGCCTATGTTCCAGAGACAGGCACAATCCATTCGGTATTTCACCGCTCCTTTCGACATGATTGCTGTAGGTGTTGTGTCGAGTAATTATCAGAAGCAAGTTTATTACACCAACTCTACCGGGGATTTTATCGTTTCCGGAAAGCTTTATGACGTCAATGATAAACAAATGCTGAATGCAAGTGTTGAGTCTGAGTTATCCGTAGAACTCCCCGAATCTATTACACAGGGCGTAGAGAATGCGCCGGGTTTTACGTATGGTAACGGTGAACAGGTTATCTATGCGGTAGTGGATGCGAACTGTGGTTATTGCAAGAAGTTCCATGTAGCAATTACGGAAAGGATTGATTCTGGCAAGCTGCCTAATGTCACCGTCAAGTACATACCAATGGGCATGTTGGGCGCAGACTCCACTGCTAAAGCGGCGGCTATTATGTCTCTTCCTGAGTCTGAACAGTATGCTGCCTGGAATGATGCAATAAACCGAAAACCAATCCCGATGCAATCTACCCCTGAAGGTGCAGAGAAGATGCAGGCGATCGACGCGTTCTTCAATTCACAATCTGTATTTCGCGGGGTTCCTTTCGTTGTAACGAACCTCAATGGCGATTGGCAATTCAGTACCGGCATGCCTAAACCGGATTTTTACAATCTAATAGCGCAAGCAATGAGTTCGCCGTCCACCAGCTCTGAAGCAGGATCTGTAGAATCCGCAACGGGGGAATAGCGTGAAACAACTGGTATGCACCTTGTTAATCTTGTTTGGTTTGAGCTTTAATGCTCAGGCCAGCGAGCCTGTGCGGGTTGATGACGTTCGATTACATCACCCCTACAAGGCCGGCGTGCTAAAAGGGGCCACATTTGGCATTTACAGCTTTGACCGTACCGAGGTAATAAAGGTCACGCCCGATGATGCACAACTGCCAGCAGGTTTTGAGCAGTATGTTCGACGCCATGGAGCTTTTGCATATTATTCCGGCATACTTTCAGGGTTTATCTGGTCCTTTCTGATTATCAGCTTTCTGGCTTATGGCACTTATTTGCGTTTTAAAGCGGTATACAGCGTACCGGTAGGTAAGGAGGCGTAATGCGCTTGGCCGGCTGGTGGTTTTTATTGTGGGTACCGTTAACTCATGCCTATGTTGAGGAAATCCCAGGGTATGAGCAATTCGAGGCCACCGCCATTAAAAATCAACTCAGTCCGAAGTACGTATACTCGATGGCGTTAGCTGAGAGTGGCCATTGGTTGAATGATGAGTTTATCCCTCACCCTTACGCAATTAGTCTGGGGGTCGATGAGTCTGTTGGCCAATTGAAGCACGAAGGCTTTTACCCAGAAACCAAAGCGCAGGCCGAAGCGATGCTTTCTCAATTATTGAAAGCGGGCTACCGAAATATCGGCGTTGGGATGATGCAAGTAAACATTAAAGCGAACCCGGACATTGTTGATGACTACCTTTCCTTGCTTGATCCAACGGTTAACCTGTCATCCGCAGCAAAGGTACTCAAATGGTGTCGTCGGTATGAGTTAGCTACGGATGTATTCGCCTGTTACTCGCATGGCTCTGCCGACTCTACCGCAGGTCAGCATTATGCAGCACGAGTTATTTCATATGCGTCCGATTTTGGCGATGACTGGGAGTTAAAACGGCACGTTAAACCTACGGCAATTTATACCTTTGAAGAATTTGTCAGTATTGCCAGCGAAAGATATGCGAGATCACCCGTTACAACCAGGCCCAAGGCGCCGGTCGTGATTTCTTCGTACACCACACAATAATAGGAAAACTCATGCGTTATGTTGCTTATCTACTCATCGCACTAACAACCGCACTGCAGGGTTGTTCTGTTTTAGGGCCCCGCCCCAGCGATATTCCACAACGCCCTATCATGGAAGAGCAAGACACACCCTTTGTGTTCAAGCAGGCCTATCAGACCGAAGGGCTCTATTCTACGCAGATCTACATGGCACCGGATAATGACTTTGTCGATATTGCCCCGTCAGTTCAATACGTTTGGTGGTCGCCCAGTGCATCCAGTGATGTGTTTACCCCGGCCAGACGACTAGATGATGATACCGATGACACTGCAGATGAAGTTGTGGAAGAGCAAGTTACTGTCGCTGCCCCGGAGCCCGACTCAGAGAGCAATGGTGACGAAGATGAAGAGTTACCTGTCACACAGATAACAGGTTCCCGCCCTGAATTTGACTGTGCGACGATCATATGTGACCAACGTGACAGTGGACCATGTGGCGTGATCCAAGTATGCAATGGGCAAGTGTGTGAGGCTGACAAACGCGATGAGTATACTTGCTTAGATGATGCCTGTAGTGAAGTTCAGGCTAAAACAATAATCGAAGTCGCAAAGGGCGAAGTTCTTTGCCACAAGTTTCCAGAGCGTTACATGTGTCCTCAGATGACCAATTGTAAAGCTACTCCACCTATTGGTGACAATACAGTGTCCATTGAGGCCGCCCAAAAAATGTTTATGGAAGGAGAAACCGATGAGTAAGCGTATCCCACGTTACTGTGATGAAATGTTGCAAGTAGGCCCCATTGAAGCTGATGAGTTAGGCGTAATACTGTTTGTGATTTTCCTGGGTATTATCACTGACAACATGCTCTGGGGAATAGTTGCCGCGTTCTTTATCCCGAAAGGCCTGGCTTACTTTAAAGGGAATAACCCAAGAGGCTTTTTGATTCATTGTTTGTACTGGTATGGCATCACTGAGTTTAAAGGATTATTTGCAGAATCTGCGTATCAGAAGCATTGGGTAAAGTGATTGAATCAAGTGGTAAACGAACAAATCTTAACCCATTGATAATATGTGCAATAACACCTAATTAAAATTTATCATGGTGCATTAATTGGTACCTGTTCTGCTGGATTTGTATAGCCGCTGAGACCAATTTTATGATTGATTGCGCTAGGCAACTTCGACAAAGACATGCTGATTGAGTTCTAAAAGGGCTAACTTTGCATCGATATTACTGCAAAAAGCTGTACATTCGATTTGATCACACAGGCAACGAATATCCCTAAAAATTGCCGTTTTAGATTGCACTGAGGGCAAATCCATCAGGTATCTACCTACTGCGTATATACACTCATAGTCACTTTCCTGGCATGCTATCTTCATGTACTTTTCAGCCAACAAAAGCCCCGGAGATGTTCCTGTTTGGCCTTGCTTTTGAATTTTTTCGTTTAATTTAATGGATGCTGCAATTTCCTGTTTTGCAACGCTTATGGGGTGATTTAAATCGATGAGACCGGCGAAGCCCAGCGTAAATGCCTCGGTATAACTCATGCTAAGGAGCCCTGTTCTTCTTTCATCCGGTCGTATACAGATAACTGATCGATGCCGGTCGACGATCGAATCGATATCACAAGGGAACCAACAAAAGTCTAGAGGGAGTAATCGCATTTACATTTCACTCTTTCACATTGCTCAACTGGTGCTGAAAATAGTCGTCGTTAATTCCGTTATTTGAGTGCCATTCATATATTGTCGTCAGTTGAGCTTCAGTCAGCACAATTCTTTTGTAATGACGTCCTAATTGCCAAACCATTTCACTGAGTTTGATATATCCGAATTCAACAGCGTCTCTTTCTGTATCAAATCCAAGGCAATTCACTGTTTTGGTATGTTGCTGCCAGGCACAGGCGAGTAGTTCGCCGGCTGGATTGAGCCAACCATTTACAGATAGTAAATCTTTATCAGGTATACACTGGCCAGCTGGAATATCACATTCAAATGCCAGCATTAATTTGGTCGGCTGGGGTCTTCTTGGTGGCCGCTTAATTGGTGTGCTCAGGATTGGCAAAGGTTCAACAGCCCAATCCTCATTCATTTTGAAAAGAAAATCGTACTTTTCCGTTTTTTTTGTCTTATTAGTAGTCACACTTAATACACTCAGCATGTTAATCAAAAGGAGTCGACCATGTTCTTCAGCACATTCCGCAAAGCAATAAGTCCAAAAGCTATGGTACTAATGCAGTCAACCGGCCTTGCCGTTTTAACGGTAATCTGTTTGCTGCTGGCCATTGACCTAAGTCAGTATGTTGGTTCCGTTTCACCTCTGGTGCCCGGGACCGACATTGATATATTTGCTATTGGCTCGGGTTGCCTGTTTGTTGTTTCGTTCTACAGCTTGTATGCCGCCTGGCAAGCTTATGACCGATTCAAAACGGGCTCCTAAGTTAAAACTGGCCAGCTTTTAATACATCTTCTGGCTTGACTTCATAGTCTTCGGTCTCGGTAAAGCCCTCCTCGTGGTCTAAGGAGGGTTCTTTATTTTCCTGCGCAATGTCCACTTTGCTTTTCTCAGTACCATCCACCAGCGCTCCAGTAGATGATCCTACCTTTGCCACTGGGCGCTTGGTTTTTTTACTTTTGCCAGTTGCCCCTGGTTGAACAGGTGCATTTGAGGTGGTCAGAGAGAGAAGGTCATGCTTGTTATTCTTAATAGCGGAAAGAGCGACCTCGTACATCACGTCTTTAACGAACTCCACAAACGAACGGCCGCCTCCGTACTGTTCATACAGCTTCTGGATCAGCACGTCCCGGTGTTTGTCTTGATTAATGCGGAACGTGTGTTTATCAGCCATCTGCTGTACCTGTTCGTTTATTACTGATGGTGCTTACATTCGTTTTAAATTTAGCTTTGCCATAAATTGCATACCCTTTCACCACATCATAAATTGGGTCATTTAGGGCGCCGGATTTCGTTGATTTACGCATTAATGAGGCATGGGGGAAGTGCTTTTTAATAAAATCAATGATGTATTCGCCACCACCGGAACTGACTAACACCGTCATCGTCTTTCCGCCTTTCCACTTCTCAAGCATTTCTTCGACGACAGGACCGTAAACTTTGTGCACATGGCGTTCCGTCACATCCTTCATATTAATTTTGATGTTCTTCTCACCATGAAGTTGTATGTGCCCTTTCCTCAGCCCTTTTAGTATTTCCGACTGTTCGCCTTCATACCCATAAGACGTTTTTAGTTCGTCTTTGATCTGTTGTGCCAATTTATGTAGGCCGGCGTCTGCACCTTTACTTTTTTCATCCGCACTTCGAAGGGAGTTGTATGTTCCGTCAGTGACGCAAGCAATCCCGCAACTATGCGTACCGGGGTCCACGTATCCGATATGCCCGTCATCCATTGACTTATCTTTACCCAGTGACAAGTTAGTAAAGTGCAGACCGACAACCTGAGGTAATACGGCGCACCTGTCGTCGGTAACGGTAATGTAATAGTCAGATGCTGGCGTTTTGAATTTGTGTTCACCGACGAACATCGCTTTATGGTTTTTGTGGTGTTTGGCGTATTTTGACACTGGCAGACCAACCACTAAGTCAACCGGGCCTGTGAGACCTTCTGGGAACAACTTGGCAATAACTGAATAAAACAGCACTAACTGATTTCTATCTTCGCACCACAACGCTTTCGTTGTAACTGCCCGTTTGCTCTCATCCAGGTTATTCAAGGCACCTGTAGCTGTCAGGTATTTTTTCTGGCCTACCTGTATTTGCATGTGGTCAGGTACGCCCATGATAAAAGAGTTTTCATCAGATATTGAGCCTACCGCTGATTCAATGTCACCACACTTATTGTCAGCGGTTGCGTACTTGGTTAACCCGCTGCCGACGTCCAATGATAAAAAAGTCATAAAAGCCTCGTTTCCATAGTGTTAGGCATGAGTGTATTAGCCACTAAAAGCGGATTTTCACCTAATACACTCTATTGCCACTATGAACATATTCACGAGGAACCAATGAGATACGTATTTGTATTTTTATTGATGTTTTGTGCTCAATCTTACGCAGAGTCAGACACATCGACCCAACCTGAGTCGATGCTATTAGCATTGATGGCGGATGCCGAAGAGGAAAAGTACGAATACTTCGTGAAAACATCGGTAGACACCGATTACCGTGTCAGCAGTTATCGCGCCTATATCTACTTCTCTGAATCCCATGAATTAATCAGGGTTCACGATCAATTCGTCAAAACTAAGGCCCGTGTCGTGAATTTCTCTTTTGAATCTCGGTATCTGGAACAGGCTTACTTGGTCTTAGAAATTAAGTACGGCCCAAATTTTTTATATGACACCAATGCGACGGGTATTTGTGTAGTGCCATTTGAAAGTACGAGCGTTATGGAGCGGATCCCGTGTAACGCATTGAGCACTGCTCAATACCTTATCGCATCTGCTATGCATAACGCTTCACCTAATGAAATCATTAACGAAGTAGCAACCAAGCAATACTTAACGTTAAACAAATTGCCGAACCGTAAATTTTGGCAAGATTACCTGGCACTACACCAATTGGTGCTGGCTCACCTGGCTGAGATTGAAGATTATCAATTGGCACATCAAGGAAACTACTTAGAAGTAGCTTACCAGCTGATGAAATCGATGCTGGAAAATGTCCGTAAATATCGACGTCTTCGTGTTCGAAACATAGATGAGGGCGCTCTGAGTATTGACCCCACCATGGTTAACTTTGCTTACCGATTATTCATGTCATTGGACGGTTTGTTAAAGCGAAACATTAGCCTTCTTCCCAAAGTAGAAGAATCGCCCACTTTCGTTCAAGACTTCTTTTCTGGACGCATCGTATTCAGCCTTTTAACAGAGGAAGCTGCGGTTGTTTCAGGGTTAATCCAAAACAATAGCACAATAGAATTTACTTACTGGCCATGGTTTGAAAACGTCCGCCTGACGTTCGATGAACAACCTCCACTGGTTACAACTGAAACGACACATACCATTCCTCCAGGCTCAACCAGAGTTGATGTGACCGCCTTAGGTGCCAGCGGAAGATATGCCACGTTGCGTTACACCATTCTTCCGTTTGGGGACGACATGGACAGTCTGGATCCGCCAGACAGCATCGATGAACAGTTACCTGAAGATGAGCAAGAAAAAACTGATTTTTCTGATGTAGTAATCACCACCAAGGAATTGAACTCATCGATTGAGGCGCCTACTGCAGCTGATTCCCCTGATAAAATGAGTAAATCGAATGATGACTAACTTTGATCAGCAATTGGAGGTCTGGTTACACAGGATTGGTGTAACACCTTATAAGCCTGTTGGTACTGTATCTCCCCTTGTTAGCAAGGCCTTAGCGAACTACTGCTGGCCCGATGCTCAATTCATTATTGATGCTCATATTGAAGAATCAGACGGTATGCAGTCGCTTTTTAAACATTGCGGTGTGCCAAACGTATTCTTGGCTCAACTTAATAGCATTAAGTTGGTTGAGTCACTTGAATTATTTGGGGAAAGGCTTTGTGCACACCCGCAGCAGGCGCCTATTATTCACAAAACTGATTTTTTGCCCTGGGTAGACTTTTCCCTTGATTCATCATCCCCAATACCCTCGCCTATTGAAATTGCTCAATCAGATAGGGATGAATTTATTCTGGTAAAGCAAAAGGTGGTTAGTGATCGCACTGATACTTTTTCTTTACGCCATGACAACGCGTTCATGTTAGGCCATTACCTTGTTGAGTTTCTATTGTGGCCCTCCGAGAACTCAACTTGTGAACTGGCTGTAGGCCTTCAACCCTTTATGAATGTGCCGGTCACTAAAATAATTAAGCAGATCTCAAAATCCCGAACAGATCACTTCCCTATTGATTACGAAATGCTGAACGAGGCGGCTTTAACAGGTGAGTGTGTCCAGCTCGAGGAGGTGTTGTCTGATGTGCTTACTTACCCTTTTGATTTAACCCCCTCTCGTTTAGCTCTTCTTATTGAAGATTATCAAACACGGATTTCGCAAAATCAGATCGTCTTAGGAGCATGATTGATATGGCTGAGAATGTTTTCGAAAAACCCCGGGCGGACTTTGTTCGTGTAGATGAGGCAGGGTTCGACCACGAATTTTCGCCCATTACCCAGAAAGTTAGTGAACATCTTGGGGAGTTATTCTTCCAAAACGTGTTCGAAGAGGGCACGGCCGTTTCACACAGTCAGTTATGTAATTGGATTGGTGCTACCGCGGTTAGATTGATACCAGATACTTCTATGCGTCAATGGTCAACGACTATCGACGATCGGCAGGAATTAGAAGATTTATTATGGTCAAAGGCGGTTTGGTCACTGGTACATGTTTTACCAGTTGGCTTTATGGTATCGAATCGCCAGTTTCATGCTCAGGGGTATCGATGGAACCCGGCGCTGGCGCCATTGCGCCGTGCAACCACAGCATCAAACTCTAATCGTATCTTTTCCGGATTCCCCATATCCCAGGCAGTGTACTTAAAATTGTTTCCAGAAACCTTGGAGTCTCCTTTCTCCATGCTCACGTTTGCCATTATCGATACATTTTCAAGCAAACCAAATACGGACAACCCCTTTTATAATGCGATCCGTGACGCCATCAGAATGACACTCATCAGCCATCCATACAGTATTCCGTACTTCTGGCTTGATTTTATACACGCATTTTTTGCTCATAACCCACATGATCTCCAAAGATTTCAGGCCTCAATATCGATGTTGAAACCCACTAACAGTATCGACATCGACCACGAAACTAAAAAGGTTGAAACAACACCCACCCTGTCCACTCCAGAGCCAGAGCCAGAGCCAGAGCCACCCAAAGTGTCTGAATCGACCGAGAAAGAGAAGGTTAAGCCGGTTTATGCGTCGGCGCCAACCGAAAAAAAACCGGTTCAGGCCCCTATTGAGAACGATACCCCACTAACTGACACTATCTCACGTGAAGAAGCTTTTCACCGGGAGTCTTTAAGAGAACTGTATGCCTCTTGGGGAAAATCTGATGATAAATCGCAACAGTTTTTGCTCCGAGATATCGTGTTGTATTGGGCAAAAATAGTATCGGAGAAAGTCCAAAGCGGGAAGTTTCCAATAAATGCGCCCGGCGCATTTGCTTACATCAATAATGGCGTGTTTATCACTGAGGGTGGTCTTAAGCGCATGCTTTCACTCGTCAACGACCCTGATGTCAACTGGCAGGACTGGATGATTCATAACGGTTTACTCGCCAGTACACCAGGTATTCTGCACACGCAAGATAAAGATATTCCTATAAAAACATGGTTATTAAAAAAACGAGTTGAATCTTTTTTTGTGCCGGATTTAGACAGTTATGACACTTCTGATGCGTTTTCTCCAATGGAAGAAACCGTCAGCTAATACACTCTGCACCTATAACGATGATTTAGAGGATACCAACGTGCTTTTTAGTAAATTTACCGGTGATAGAGGACAGATGATCACTATCGCAAATCGATTATCGATTGTGATTATGGTGCTTGTGATCATGTTGATGTTTTCTTCCTATCACGCCATTACCAACAAAGTTGTTGTGCAGCTTATTCCGCCTCACTTAGATAAGCGAGTAACAGTGGCTTATAACAAGGCAAGCAAAGAGTTCCATCTGAAGTACGGGCTATATGCCGCTGTGTTAATGGGTAACGCTAACCCTGAAACCGCCAACTCCATTATTGATGCATTACAGCATGTATTTTCACCGGAATTATACAAGCAGCATAAAAAAGACTTATTCACTCAGGCCGAGATGCTCGCTAAAACGTCGTCAACCGTTCAGTTTGAGCCGAGCAGGTGGGAATACGAGCCCAAGACAAATTTGGTCTTTATTACTGGCAAGCAAACGCTTCGTCCAGAGAATGGCCGTCCGAAAATTAAAACCATGACTTATGAATTTCAACTGAAGGTTGTCGACTATGTACCATCCATCGAACACTATGCGCTTTACGAAGGTCCTGCTCGGAATTTTGAGTACCGGAATAATAAGCACGCTCTCGCTAACAAGTAACGCTCAAGAGCAGGATTCTTCTAAGCCATTGTCGCCACACCAGATTCAGATGGCTGCGCCTCAGAAGATGCTTGAGTTAACCGTTGAAGAATCAACGACGGCTATAGTTGGCGCGTCGTTGCTGGATTTGAATGTTGTGATCACTCCATTTAAACGAGTGAAGATTACTCACAATACCAATGAATCGTTTACCACTGATAACAACAAATTGTACTTTCAGGCGAATTCAAATAAACCATTTTCCATTTTTTTGACTGAAGATGAAGATCCGGATGCCCCCCAGTACAAGTTGATGTTTGTGCCTGATAACGTTCCGGTTGGCTTGCAAATTAAGCTAATACCGGATGTCCCCTATGTGCCGAAAAGTAAACGATTGGCTAACGCCGATAGTAAACCTCAAGCAGATGGGTTTTCGACTGAGCTTTCAACCATTGGCATGGGCGTCGCCAAATTTTTAGCTGACCGAAAAAATACGCTTCATTTACCCGAAGGCTTTCGCGTAGATGATGATTACAAAAGCGACCCTTATTACATTGGCAATGTACTTATGAGCCCCGAAATTCACATTATTGGAACTAATTATGATGTGTACGTCATGAATGCTAATAACAGAGCCAATATACCTCTGCAACTCAGCGGGGCTGATTTTGCCACCTTGTCGCCAACCACTGGTGTAATTGATGATGCCGGAGATGAAGAGGGAGCCAGGATGGTTGGCTTTTATCCGAGAAAAGTATTAGAGCCTGGTCAATCCACCAGCATCATTCTAATTCATGAACCCATCAGTCGGACATGGGAGGCACGCTAATGTCACTACAGACTTTAAAAGAACAGTATGAATCTCTAACACCGAAAAAGAAGAAACTGGTCACGTTTGGCGGGCCCGTATTGATCATCATTTTCTTCTGGATGATTTTCAGCTCAGATGAAGAATTAATTAAGGTACCGGAGCGTAATGAATCTGAAGTCGGAGCATTTGGTGTTAATGATGAAGAAATTACGGTTGGAGACTTGTCGACAAGGCTGTCAGCGTTAACTCAGCAGGTAGAAATGCTGGTACAACGTGATAATACCACGGCAACATCAGTTAAGCGTATGGAAGACATCGTTCAAAGTCTGGACTCATCTAATACGAACCTACAAACGCTTTATGACTTACAAAGGAAGCTAAGTGAGTTAGAAGAAAAAATTGCTGATGTGCAAGTCAACGCACAAGCTCCCCGCACCGAAAGATCGACAATTACTTACGCTGATGAGCCCTTACCAAAAGATGCCGACCCTGCACCGGGGGAAACAGCTACCGTAGAGCTTATTGAAGAAGAAACGCCGCGACAGGAAATCATTAACCCGGGCCGGGAAAAATTCGATAGTACGAAAGAAGCCTTCGATTACTCTAATCAACGAACTGAATTGCCATCTGACCCAGTTGCTTATTTGAGCCAGGCGGCAGAAAGAAATCGTGAAATAAAAACGCAGTCCAGTGGCGGTAACATGTTCATTCAGGGTGACAATATCAGCCCCGGTGTCAGCGTTAAATCAACAACCAGTATTACTGATGAAGTGGCCAAAGCCAATGACACGGAAAATTCTGGACCTAAATATGTTGGTAAACGTATTTTGGCCGGCTCAGTTATTCCTTTCGTTTTGATTAACGGTTTTGAAGCGCCTGCTGGAGAAGCGGCCAGTGAATATCCTACGGCCACTACTGTGCGGTTAACAGGGCCGGCTATAGGTCCTAATGGCACATCTATTGACTTAGAAGGTTGTCTAATTACCAATTTGGTTCGTGGTGATGCAGCGAAGGAAAGAGCTGACTTGCGGACCGACAGACTCACCTGCAAGTACAGTTATGGTGAAGTGGATGTTGAAGTTCAGGGTTATGCCTCTGGCCATGATGGTTCTGCTGGTATACGAGGTCGTCTGGTAAATACTAAAAGGGATAAAATACTTACTTACGGTACGTTAACCGGTGGCCTATCAGGTTTAGGCCAGGCTTTTGGTGGTAACGGCTCTTCTCGTCAAATTTCTATTGGCGGCGCTTATGAACTACCAAATACTCGTGATGTGGCCATTGGTGCTGGTACCAGTGGCGTATCACAAGCCGCTGACTTCTTGACTGAATACTACCGGGGTAAACTTCAGGAGTATTACGATGTTATTGAAGTAAAGCCTTTGGTAACCGGTACTATTCATATCCTGAAAACCTTTAGAATGAAGCTTTTAGATGATGAGATGAATAAAGGGAAAAAGACCAATGCTTAGAGTATTTACCTTTCTTAGTGTGTTGGTTTTCTCCTATGCGGTTACTGCAAGTGACAACGTCAGTGACCGGGCCTATGTATCCCCGGAACTTCATCAAGCGATGGTAAAAGCCATCGACCAACAATTACCTGGGTTAGGAATGCGTGTATTGGCTGTCGAAGATGGCCAACATGTTCTTGCTGGTGGAAATGGCCGATATGTTATCAAAGGTACACTGCAGGATCTCTGGAACGGTGTGCAAAGCACCGGAACCCAGAAGGAAAAATTAACTGTGCTGCCAAGTGCCGTCAATCCAGAACAATTTTTCATTTCTATTGGCAATCCGGAAGGCATCAATGTGCAGGTGTTTTTGAAGAGTAATTGTCAGATGTGTGATGCAGTGTTTAAAGTGCTGCAGGATCCGTTCTACAGGGACAAGTATTCTTTTAAGGTTATGGTGCTAGGTAATGATGATGACTCGGATTCTGCGTCCAGGTTTGTTTATTGTTCAGATGATCAAAAGAATGCGCTTGAGCAACTATTACAGAACCCAAACCGCTCATTTAATAGTCAAAAATGCCCCGTAGACACGCCAGCGTTAACGACTAAAGCAGCCATGATTATTGGCGTCAGGGCGTTACCAATGATTCATTTGCCTGCACAATCGCTAACAGTAATAGGCGATCCTAGTGAGATACTTTAGATTTATTTTCACGCTACTAGCCTTTGTTACGCTACCGACGCTTGGCCTTGAACAGGACATGCCCTACCTACGCATGGTGACAAATGGCTATGCAGTGATTGCCAGTCCTTCTTCTGATATTACTCTTGAGCCAATGACAGATACACAGCGGCTCATCACCCCTCACTTACTTGTTGAATCTGATCTTCTGGTTGAACAAATCCAAGTGAAATACCTCGTCAATGGCCAGAAAAAGCTACGTTCAATTCTCCTTACCCAAAGGGCAGCTCAACCATTCATTCGTTTTAGTGTCCTTGAGAGGCACCTCATTGATAATGCAGAAAAAGTGACGATTGGGATGGAAACAAATATCCCTGAACGCGTAATTGAGTCCTATGCTGTTAAGTTAAATGGCCAATCTGTTTCTCTGTCACCTGATAATACCTATAGCTTTATTGCTTACCAGCCGGTGACGGTGATAGAAGGTGAGATGATGATCAGCAACTCCCAAGTGCCGGTGACCGGCAGAACTATCTTAAACCATGCAATTCAACCTGATGTTGGTTGTGACCTGGTGGATGAGAATAAGCGTTTTTACGCTCTATGTTTCGCTAACCAGGAAGGGCGCCAATTTGCACAGTTTTATTGGAACGGGCAACCGATTGGCCATGATGGTGAAGTGGGGTATATTCCGGACATGGTTCAAGACTTAAAGCTGGTTTTTACAGTTGGTGTTAAGCGGTACGCATTCAACATTGTTGAGAGTGAGCAGGGCTACTCTCTGGCTCTCACAAAAAACCCCTCATTTAGTAACCCTTAAGATGTTGGAAACTCGCCTCTAATCTTGGGTTAAGTGAGGCATATTGAGCTTTTCGTAGTACATCAATCCATTGAGGCGAAAGCCATATCCAGTGCATCTTCCTCTGTATATTTCTTGTTTTTGTCCGAGTCCATCGTAACGGATTGGTTTCGCTTATCCACCAGCACTGTATCGCCCGTTTCAGCCTGTTTCTTAACTAGTTCAAAGTGCCCCTTCTGCTCCGCGTAAAATGCATCGAGTCGCTCCTTAACCTTTTTAAAATCTATTTTAGCAATCATCTCAGAAGCCATTTTCGGATCGGAGGATAAACCAAACTCTTTCGACAGGGATGCTTTGACGCTTTGCATTGTCGAGTTGATATCACGCAAAACACCAACGACTTTACCATTAAGGTTCTGAATATCATGGGCCAGGTAATTCCCTGTCAGGGACAACTTACTGGAAGCTTGCATAAACGCATCCATATCCAACAGCACATCGATAAGGCGGCCAAAGTAGGGAGATTTTACTTCTACTTCGATGACACCAGGCTTACTTGTATCGTTGAAGTAATACCCATTCGCTTCTTCGATTTTCACCTGTGAGACAACAGCTTTGAGGTGGAACTTTAGGCGCCAGTGGTGAAATTCGATCAGCGTTTTTGCAAAATTTTCGAAATCGTATGCCAGTTTATTCTGCTTGGTATTAGTAAAGCTATGGCGAATGCTCGATATCGTCTGAACGATCCGAATACAGTGTTTTAGCTGACGTTCAACATCTGGTTGGTAGATTTTGAATTCACGTTTTACTTTCACAAACTGCTTCGGTGTAGATTTGACTGTAAATACACCTGAATTTGACTTTGATTGTTTATGCATTGGCACACTCCTTATCCTCTAGAGTGTATTAATTATTCACTGGTGGGTTAGTACACTTACTGCAGTTTGATAACTGAAGGCGCAAGCTCAAACCATGACGTACACGAATAAAATAGCGAAACTACATCGAAGAGATCCCGGCCTTATCTTTTTCAATTATATGATACAGTTCTATGGACAATTAGAGGCTGTTGCCGACTTTAACTCAGCAGATGAACTCTTAGAGATAACCACTGATCTGAGTACTTTTAACGACTTTTTAGACACCCTTATAGATTCAGATGAAAAAGCGCAATTGAAGAATCTAGCTGGTGAGAATGATCATCATTTTAAGGCAGTACAAATAGAAGCTCGGATATGTCTATACCGTATTTCAGAGATGGAGCGCTTAATGTTTTCTGGATGACGCTTACCTTTCCGAACATCCATTTCCATTTAATATACTGTTAATACTATAGATGCGGACACAGGTTCGCGTTGTCAAACTAAAATCCTTACTTTATTGTGAAATTAATGGTTCCACCATTTTGAGAAAATTCTTGAGCTGACAGCTCACACGCGATGAACGACAAACATATCCCTGGTCGTTTGTGGCGCACTCTCCCCTGTCTTTAATACTCCTATGCGTATTCAACCGCAGACCGAATTTGACTACCTCTTTGGTTTTCAATGTTAAGTCCATTTTTATGGCATTTTTATTTTAAACAGTCCTGTTCTATCAGGCATTTATAGGAGATAAGGCTATGGGTAACATTATTGTTACTTTAATAATCTTAAGCTTGTTTTTACTGTTCATCTTTACGTTCATTCGTAAAGTTAATGAGCAGAAAACACATAGACGTAAACTTCTGGAGCAACATGCTCATGCAGAAGCTTTACGTAAACAACGAGCTTTATTTTTGCAACCTGAACCTGGTTCTGGTGTTGATAAAAGTATTGCTAGTACGTCCAAAAAGAATCGTTAATTTAACGATTCTAATCCCAACTTTTGTTGGTTATCTACCCCGCTAAGTCCTTTTTTTTAAAGGCAAATACTCGGAGATAAAAATGACTACGTTAGTTGTTATTTTATTTATCGCATTAATAATTTTCTTTGTTGCTTTCAATGTAATTGATTGGCGCCGAAGAGATGAAAAAATGCTAAATGAACTTCAGCAATTGAGGCAAAAAAATAAGGAGTTGAGTAAGAAATCTAAGTTAAAACTTAGTGATTCTAAACGCTCGAAATAACTCATTATTACTGTCTAAAGTCCAGCATCACTGTTGGCAAATTACCCCACCTAAGCCCTTATTTTTAAGGCAAATTACTCGGAGAAAAAAATGACTGCTCAAATTAATGAGAAGTTTGATGACAATGCTATGTCCACGATCACTCGGTATGAGCTTGTAACCACTATTAATCAAATCAGTGGTTTCGATGTTCGGATCGATTCACTACTTGCTGAGTTAATTCCGTTGCTAAACGATTCACCATTTATTAATGCTGAATTGCCACCCAACGTATTTAAGCAAGTGTTGCAATACCACATGCAGAATCAGGGACATAACATTAAAAAATTAAGTGAAGTTTGTCGTAATCGTGTGTACTTCTCATCTGAAGGCATCATTCTGAACGATAAATAACACTGAAAATTAATACTCTCTAAAGCAATTTTAAGGGAGTTTTTAATCGTCGATTCCATCTGGTTTCGACATTCTATTTAAGCCCAACGTTTCCTGTTGGCAATTTACCCCTTAACTCGGAGATTTATCATGACTACTAATCGTGATTTTAATTCGTTTCGTGCGGAAGTGGCTGACAAATGTTCTGGTCATTGGGAGGAGTGGTTTTCACTGTATCTCAATCCGGAAGATGTTAGTACGCTTTTTAATCGAAGAAATATAACTTGTCCACAATGCGGTACGCCAAAAAGGTTTTTCCTTGCCGGTCGTGTTGATGGGGCAGGTCATTGTTGTAGTGCATCATGTAACTTTCATACTTATGATGGACTAATGACCATTTCGGTTTTGTCTGGCAAACCGTTAGGTGAAGTGACAAGCAATATTGCTTCACACCTGGGTATGACTGATAAGAAACCAAAAAAGGTTTTTGTTCCGCAAAAGCCGAAAATTGTTAAACGTACAACCATGACAGATCAAGAAATTGATACGTTAAAACGTGCGTTAAATAGCTCTCATGTTATGGAAAGTGGCGATGTAGTGTGGCGTTATTTGGTAGGTCGTGGATTATCGACTCGTCTGGTTAACGCAGTAATGAAAGAAGGTCTTATTTTAACTAATGAGTCTTTGTATCATGCACCTACTGAAACTCACTATCCTGCAATGGTTGTTCCTGTAAAATCACCGCGTGGTCAAATCGTTGGTGCTCATAGAACTTTTCTCATCGAAGATGAGTTAGGTCATGTGGGTAAAATCGATCATGAACATGACAAGATGTTAACGGGTTCTTTTGAGGATGCTTATGTAGGTTCTCGTATTGAACTTGGTGGTCCTGCTGGTGATGCTATTGGTATTGCAGAAGGTATTGAAACTGCGCTCGCTGTGAATGCTATGTATGCACATTGCTGGTCAGTGCTTAATACCGCTGGTATGCAAAGTTTTATTCCTCCTGAAGGTGTCAAAACAGTGTATGTATTCGCTGATAATGACAAGTCAAAGAGTGGACAATTTGCTGCCTATAAGTGCAAGGAACGTCTAACTGAGCTTGGGTTTGAAGTAAAATGCTATTTACCACGACCTAATAGCACAGACGGTAATTTTGAAGGTAAGTCGTTTGACTGGCTGGATTATTATCTTCAGTTAGAAACTTATCGTAAAGCGTGTTGACGTTGAGCGATAAACAGTTTGTAGCTTCGTTGGAATATTGTTTTTTTAGAGCTTGCTCTAATAAAATTATCTTCCTCGTCGCTACAAGCTGACGTTTTCTTTCCCCGCGATTTATCCTCATGTTCTCTTTCAAATTAATACACTCATAAAATTTCCGATATTAGGGTCGACTTTGTGAGTTCCCTTCATGAATTTAAAATCTATACAACTGCAAAAGTTTGGGGTGGCTATGTTGCTGACTTTACCAAACTGGTTTATTCGTCCATAAAATCCGCGGTATCAGATCCTGATAAGGCAAGTTCTGTTGAGCAACTTTATCCCTCACAACAAGGGGTCTATACCTTTCAGAAGTCCGATCCGGACACGCTAATAAAGTCCAATAAAATGCTTATCGATCAGGCGGCAACAATACTGATGTTAGATGAGCGCGCCTTTTCAAACTCCATGATGAAAGTCATTCGATACCTGGCAGAGTATTGTTTGAAATTGCCGGCATCTAAGTACTATCACCATGTTCAGCCGGGTTCGTTGTTTTATCATTTAATTGAGACAGGTAATTTTGCAGCTGAGCGTGCAAAAGCCCATCCAGAGCTCATGTCCTATACAGATCCTTCTAACCGTAGCGACTATGAAACCATCTTTCCTATCGGTGCCTGGCTGCTTGGTGTTCTTCATGATATCGCAAAACCAATGACCGATATGGAAATCATTCCGCTGGATAGTCTTGGCCGGCCAATCAAGGTTAAACCGTGGTTAGCAGATGAACAAACCCTTTATGAATACCTGATTTCCTGTAAGGCACATCGCTATAAAATGTTGTACCGAGATACCCGCGAGTATCACCAGCATGACGTCTACCGGGTGTGGTTCATTTCTAAATTACTGTCTTTCTTCTCGACTGAAAGCGGTTTGCGTGAGCCTCTAAAACACATCATCCCGATTCATGCCAGCGCTAAACACCCTCTAAATTTTCTGGTCAAAGAAGCAGATCGTCTGTCAACCAGACGCGATACACAACGGTATCGGCCATTACCAATGGTCTCAAACTATGCCAAAGCATTCGTTGATGTCCTGCAGGACTACGATACTGTTAAGCGAATCGATGATGTCGTTGAACTTCCCTACTTTTTTAGTAAATGGGCGATACATATTCCCTTTCCTGAATCTATACGGGTGCTTATCAATCAAGTTAATAATCGGTTTTCAGCTTATACAGATATCCCTATTCCGGTTGACCCTGATGCCTGGGCAAACTTACTGGGCGCGGAACATGCCCTATTAGTGGCCAATCAGGTAGTCAGCGATTACCGTTCCTTGCGTTATCCGGACATTAATCGTTACGTTTACGACGTCATCGTCGAACCAGGCACTAGTCAAGAAGACCGCATTCGGGTTATCAGTCTTGCCAGAGAGCATGTGTCGCTTGTAAAGGGAGTTGGTTCGCGCGAAAAAGAAGTGGTCTTCAAGTCTGCCTTTGATGCTGATCCAAATACAAATAAGCAATCGCAGAAAAGTCGCACTAAAAAGCCGAAAAAGTCTCCAACGAAACCCAAACAGGCATCGTTTGATATTCCCTCTTCGCCTCCACCCATTCCAGCCCCGCCTGATATCGAGACTGAAAGTTATTCCGGTGATGATGAGTTTGATATACAGGGTATGGAGCCGGTTATGCAATACCCACCTGAGTATAATGAGCGATCGCCAGCGGAAGGACCGGCGATCCCCCCTCAGACGACTCAAACGCAAAATTCAAAACCGGAAAAGAAAGCGCCTAATATTGATAGTGGGCAAACACCAGTTACATCGCCCTCTAAGCAAAAATCAAATCAGCAGGTAAAAGCTGAGATTGCCCCACCACTTGAAATCAAGCGGCCTCCACTAGCGATAGATCTCTCTGCTCTTGATGACCTTGTTGAGAGTGGTGAGCACGCAGCGCCTCATAAGAATAAGCCGCCTGAACATCCACCAGCTGAAATTAACAATCAGTCGTCGGCCGATTTAGTTTATGACGTCGTTACGCCTTTTGAATTTGAGCACAATGATGTCGAGGTAGCGATAGGTAAATATTTAAACCAAATCCCTTCAAACCATGTCCTCAAGTCATTGTTCAATGACCCTGTTTTGATTTACGACGACAACATTAAGATCGCATTGTGGGCTATTTACAACGACCTTCAGCAGTACGACTTGTCGTCGTTGTTTGCTCAAAAGCACCGTGCATTTCTGATTATTCCTGAAGGTTTAGCGATTCTAAGAAACCACCTAACCGAGCTACTTGGTCCTGATAGCCAATTTGATGAAGCCGTCAGCAAACAAGTGCAAGGCGAAGTAGATAAGCTCATTAAAAGCGGCAAAACAGACATTTACAACCGTATTTTCAGCTCCCACAAGAAACGCAGTTACCGGTTGTTCAATACCGATATATCCCTTTGTTTACTTCATAAGGATAAGCAGGCCTTGTCTGAGTACCTCAAATCTGTTGAATTGGAGATGAACCAATGAAAGACCGTCAACTTTACATATTTTGGCGCTGGCCATACGAAATGCCGGCCAGTGCCGTGTGGTTCATTGCCGCGTCCTGTGCTGCTTTGTTTGGGTATTTCGGAGATTTTGGCGTCCGATTTTTGCTGTTAGCGGCAATCCCCATGTACTTCATTTCACTCGTGAGATTTATTCAGGGTGCAGACCTACTGAATTTTAAGGCTCGTCTACAAAGCATACCGGATTTGAAGATGTCGTTGGATACGCTTATTAAGTTGCAGAAAGCCTATCCAGGCAAAACGTATATTGGCCACGGTTTTGACTGGGGACAAGAACAAACGCAACTCTATTATGATTTTCGCGCCCGGGATGAAGAACTGCTGAGCCCAGGACACTTGTATATGTTCTTTCGTAGATTATTGGGCTTGACCAGCAAGTACCAACCCAATGACAAAATGCATCTTCATGGCATTGGCTACAAAGAAGAACGGCCGATTTATATCGATGTTAATGAGAGGCCTCAGCATACGGTTTATTCAGGCTCTACAGGTACCGGTAAGGGAAGGAAGGCAACAGTTGATATCGTTGGGGCTTTGGTCCGCGGCGAGTCATGTGTAATCGCCGATCCAAAATCTGATGCAATCACGGTTGATGTTATTTATGCCACATTGAAACGACTAAAGCGCGAGCAGTACTTTTATTTCTTCAACCCCAGTTATCCTCAAAGTTCAGTAAGGCTAGATCTGCTTAATTCATATGGCTCTTTATCACAGGTGGCGACCCGTATCGTTAACATTATGCCGCCGCAAAAAGATGAAACGTTTAAGAATTTCGCCTGGCGAGCGATTTTTTCCATCGTGCAAGCCCTTACGTTAATGGGTGAAAAGCTGACGCTGGTAAAAGTACGGGAGTGCATACAGGAGGACATGAGTTACCTCGTAAAACGTGCCGGCGCGTATTATTTTGCCAAGTTCGAGGAAACGCGTGATATTGCTAAGGCTGTCTACGACCAACCTGCGTCAGCAAAAGCGGCCGAGCTGGTGGTTGAAACCTATTATGCAAAACTTGAAAAGAAATATCCGTCCAAAGAAATGGAAACGTTGTTCGGTATTTATGGCCAGGACCAACGTCATTATCAGAAATTGATACAGAGCATCATTCCCGTACTCACGCAGTTAACGTCAGGCGTGTTCAGGGAATTGCTCTCCCCTGATCCCACTGCTAACGACCCACGCCCTATTGTCAGCTTAAAAACCATTGCCAGAACTCGCGGTGTGCTCTATATGAATCTTGCCTCCTTGTCCGATCCAGAAACGGGTGCATCGTTGGGCTCATTCCTGCTCAATGACTCTATCAATTTAGTTGCAGACCGTTACTACTATAAGCACGAGCTTCTCGACAACACGATGATTAATTACTGGATAGATGAAGCCTCTGATGTCATGAATAAGTCAGCGATTTCTTTGCTGAATAAATCGCGAGGTTCGCAATGCGCCGTTACCTTAATGCTTCAATCCGCGGTGAATGATGTCGCTTATCGGATGGGTGATAGCGCTGCTGCGGAAGTCGCACTTGGAAACCTTAACACGAAGGTCCAATTACGTTCCGTTGATGTGCCTACCCAGGAGTATATGAGCGCACAATGCAAAGAAACCACTGTGAAAACCATGGATTACTCTCTTAAGACACAGTCAACCACTGGGCAGAACCTGGACTATACGACGTCTTATGATAAGTCATTGCGACATTCTGTGGAGCCGAAGGTACCGCCCGACGCCTTTGCCGATCTGCCAAACCTGCACTTTTTCTATATTCACGGTACCGGGTTAGTCAAAAAAATGCGGATCCCATTTATTCATGTTCCGCCAGCTGAGCGATTTAAGTTGCCAACTTACGGAGATACGCCGTTTGGATTGCTTCCAGGGTTCCATGAAGTAGTTGGACAACCGAAGACTGGGGTGATTTTCGAGCCTGAACCCTCTCTTGAAACAGCGTGATTATTGGCTAATACACTCATTGTAAATTTCGGGAACTAAAGCTATGAAACGGGAATTACACTTTTATCTGATTATGGGGGCCATCTTCATTTTTACGTTGCTTGTAAGAGCGATGAACTTTGGTATTGAGGGGTTGTTTGTTGAACAATCCGTATCATTTGGCTCATTTTTAGATACCGGCTTTGCAGACACAAAAGCTCACTATATTTGGTTCTCTCACCTTGTTAACCCCTATGGTTTGATCATCTCGGTGGCTATTTTGTCACAAGCGTTTGTGATGTCTCTTAGTGCTTGCCTTGCATACCTGTACCCTGCTTTAAGAGATGTGCAGTCCAGAGCGCATTTACAAGGCCAGGATTTAGTCCAGTGGTACAAAAACCATGGCGTCAATCCGCTTGTAATAATGATTACCCCTTTTATTCGCCTTGCAGTGCTTATCGCAGTCATGTTGGTGTTTATCCGCCCAATGTCATCGGACATTGAGTTTCAGTATGGCGTGACTGAGCTGTTCGTACTAAGTGCATTGTATTTTCCGGCCGTCATCCCTCACCTATTGGTGTCAAAACTGCCTTTTTGGAAAGATACCAACTTTATTGTTCACCTGCTGGTGGGCGTCATCTGCTTATTTGTAGCTCCATACCCTGTTTTTGTTTACTTCACTTGTACTGCCATCTTCCATGCCGGAAAGGTAGTCGCTTTACACTTAATGGAATTTACTCATGAAGAGAAATCAAACTTCACCCGTTAATCTGGCTGTCACTCGTCTTTTAGACCGAGTATCAAAACAATGTAAATCGAAACGTGCCCGGCTTGTTTTGAAGCACATTATGAAAAAACCTGAGATGGCGATGCTTACATCAATGCCAGGTGCAATTGCCAATTACCTCGATGGTACGCAGGAAACAGTGAACATTTTAATATTTCAGGCACGAAAAAAGGATATCATCGACCATGGTCGTTGGTTAACGCTGCTTGCCTATTTACTGGATAATACCAACCTTAAAATCAACGTCTGGTTAAACCCTTCAAAAGACATTGATGATGATGTCACGACGTTGCGACCGGTCATTGATTTTATTATTGATAATTACCACCAGCACAAAATTAAAACGCATTTGGTCCGGGGCGAATTTGCCGAGCTTGTAGAGCATATCGGTCTGGAAAATCTCGACTTAATCTACAATCATAACCCGTCAGTTGAAGACCATAATACCAACGAGTCCCGGGCTTGCCTGCATGACTGCATTCGTGCTGGGGTTCGTTACATCATTGCCGACCCTACTCCGGTCAACCTCCTGTTTAAAATGGTAATGTTTGAAATCTGGGGGGTATCTACACGTGACTCCATATACAAAAACCCCTATTTCGTGCCATTGAAAAAAGGGGTTTCCTCTCAGTATCGCTATATGGGTTTTGTAATCTCTCTGGACACGCTATTAGACGAACCATCACAGATTGATGACTATACGCGAAGCACTTTGGAAGACATGGCGGCAGCGCTCCTGGAATGCACCAACGTGGGTGAATCGCTAATGGAATTACCTTATGTTGATAATCAGGTTATCCAGGTTTTCGAAGGTTTACAGTTTAACCCAGCTACCTCCGTTGCAGTGTGTACTAACTCAGGTGATCGAGTACGGATTAAAATACCGGATGTTGCCGACTTTCCAATGGAGCCGGGCCTGACTGATATATCTCTGGATGTTTCAAGGGTGGCTTGGGCACTTGTCTTGTACTCGCGCTTTACAAAAGAATATAAGCGCCTGGCAGAATGCAGAAGGAGTGAGGTCGTTTAATGCTTGCCATTTATCTCACAATTATCATTGCGATGGCGGTATTAACAATCTGCTATCGCTTTGCGGCAACAGGCCCTGGCGCCCCGGTTTGGATAAGAGCTTTACCTGTACCTAAATGGGGCGATTTTTTTATCTATGCCGGGCTGATGGCGTCGTCCTGTTTTGCGATTTACGCTCTTTTTATGCAGGCAATGTTTGTTCCGTCAGCCTCAATGGCACCAGGGCTTCAACCGGGGCAGACAATTTTAATCAAGCCCGCCGCGTTTGGGCTTATTAACCCGTTTACCGGCTCACATTTGACCGATGGCGATTTTGAGTCTCTACGCCGCGGTGAAGTTGTCTTAGCTAAGTTTGCCTATAATGCTGATGTATTGTACATAAAACGTGTTGTAGCGCTTCCTGGTGATGTTTTTGGCCTGGCAAAGGAAGGTTATTCTCTCAATGGTGTATTGCATCCCTTTGAAGCGACCGAAAGAGAAAATATATATCGTGTGAACCTTGGTGCATCATCTTTTCTGGTGACGATAGATCCGACCGTAAAATTTGAAGAGCAGGCCCCGATTAAAGTGCCTCAAGGTTTTGTGTATATGCTGGGAGATAACCTGACAAAATCAAGCGACTCTCGGGAGTTGGGGTTTATTTCTCTGAGAAATATCATCGCCCGGCCTTTTTAAGGCTTGGGCTTTAGAAGATCAATGATCGTTGTATGTTGCTTTCTATCGAGTCGAAATTATCAGAGCTCATATCTTCAATCATTTTAACTTCTGATTTTGCTTCGATATTGTATTTTTCGCAGAACGCATACACAACTTCCAAAGGTGTCTTCCCGGAAATCTCGTAGTAGAGTTCGGTGTTAGTAATATTTCCTCGTTGGTACCAGTTTATTACTGTTACGAGTAATTCGTTAAAGGCTCCTTCAACACTGATAATATGGCACAAATCACTGTCTTCTTTTGGCTTTTCCTCTAAATTCACTTCACTTTTCAGATAGGAATCTAATACTTTGGACGCACAGTAGTTCTCAAGTTCCTGCATGGAGGGTGGGCTTACCAACCAGTTTCGATGACCAATGATAACGTTGTGCTGTAACCCAATGTTACGCAGTATTTTATCGAGCGCGCGAAACCGCTCATACCATTCATCAAATTCAATGAGTGCACTGGTCAGGTCTCCATTGGCCCGTTTCCAGAAATGTTCCAGTGGGTGAAATGGCAGAATGAACACAGGGAAATTCCTGCGTGAGTAAGCCACCAGCATCGAAATTGCTTCATATACGGCGTACCCCAATTGTAGTGTCGCTAACTCACCACTGTCTCCCCGGCCATAGTTGACCGTGGCACAATTCACCCGCATGCTAATTTTATTGATATCCATGCATTCTTTTAAAGTGAGGAACCCGCCGGCGATTTCATCGCCTTCGTAAAGAACGTGTAAGTATCTAAACCGAAAACTATTATGAAGTTGGTCTACGTGGACATGCGCAGAATTGTTATCGACAAAGTTACAGGTATAACGTTGACTGGTATCCCCTGGTGATAAGTCTGTTGCATTTACTCGTGAGCGATTGGTTAGCTCGGATGAGACCCCTATGTATTTTTGGCCGCGACTCTCAATCATTGCTTTAATGCAAATTTCGATTTCAGAGATAATTTGCGCGTCAAAATCCGGAGCTGTGGAAACCGGAGGCAGTCCTTGTTCTATGATGTCTAGTTCGTGTTGTTGGACGAATGTAAAGGTCAACACATATTGCATTAGGTTATTTTTCTATTTTTCCATGTAATGGGCCATCACCGCTTTTTTAAAATATCTGGTAATTCGTTTTCGCTTGTCATAATTGACATGGCTGACAGAATCACCAACTCCGTTATCAAGTTCTGCGGTAACTACTCGTTGCTCTGATGTACTCAGTTTCTCGAATAGATAGTTCATTTGGTCAATCAACTGAAGGGCATCAATCGTAGCATTACAATCATCACCTCTTGATGTCAACTGTTCCTCTTCATTTATCTGTTCTAAACCGATAGCTGCCTCAAAATGTCCTTCTTTAGTATAAATCCGGCTCAAATAATCGTTGCCAGCCCAGACCATACGTCGCCAACAATAAGCTTTATAGTTTTTCGTCAAATCAATTTCTGATAACGCGATAGCATATGAGAGCAGCATGGTCTGCTTCAACTCTTCGACAAAGTGAAGATGACCATACTTTTTTAAAATATACCGCTCAGCGACTGGTACCAAGGCATTAAAAATACTTGTTCGTTCACAATCTAACAGTGCTTCTTTAGACATACAGACCACTCCTATAGTAGTTACCTCTCCATTAATACTACGAGTTTTAAAGCGCGCCACTTTTTAAAGTCGCGTTTTATAGTGGTTAATACACTCACTCTCCAGGTACCTAATAATTGAGTGGACAACATGACTCGAGAAACAGATAAATCTGCAGAAGCGCTCTGGAATGAGGCCGACTCGCTATTTGATAATGAAAGCCCCGTTCCTGGGAATACAAATGCAGCGACGAAAGTAGGCGCTGATAATCAACAAGGCAGTAAAGACGCACACACAGAAACGGCGCCCTCAGTAGTTGACGATATTCCTGTGCCGTCAGAAGTTTGGGATACCGATACTACTGAGATGGCACCTAAGGTCACACCCAACACAAATAAAGGACAAATCTCGGCTTCTCAGGCTGAGGCCACTGATATGGGTTCTTCGAAACCCACCGGTCGTGCAGTTGAAGATCCAAAGGGAGTAGACAACGCACAACCTCTTAAGACAGATAGCTATACAAAAGCCAAGAAATACCGGTCTTCTCTCAAGGCGTTCTATCCTCATCTTGGAATTGCTGCCGTTTCACTCTGCTTTGTAATGTTTCCCGGCCTGGGAGAAATGATATTTTCTGCTGAAGATTTAGAAAAAATGCCTGATTGGCTTGTCGATAACTTTAGTCTGTTTGTTCGCGCCATATCAGGGTTTATTACCGCATTCTTGATTCTCGTTATTTTAAAGCAACAGTCCTCCGGTGTTATTAAGGTCTTCGGAGACTATCTTCAATATAAGAAAGGTTTGATGGATTCAACCACCATTCACTATTCGGATATTCGCACGATAGATGTCCAACGATGCCTTGCATCGATGTACGCGCCGATTGGCGATCTGCACATCATCACAAGTCGAGAGCACATCGTAATGCCGAATCTACATGAGCCATTTCGATTGAAAGAAGCTATCGAAATGCGGCGTTCTGAGCTGCGTTTATAGCTTTCTTAAAAAAATTGAATGCCAAACAAAACTTTAAATTCATATAAAACAGATATATATGATTTTTTCGTGATTTTTCTTAAAAAAATTAAATTTCCCTGCGAAAAACCCACAAAACCTAATACACACAGAGGTAAGTTGAGATGAACTTGAGCATGACTATGAAGAAAACCTTAAACCGAGCAGCATTACTTACAACCGGACTATTGGTTTTAGGTGGTTGCGCGGTTGGTGGTTACGATGAGTTCACATGTCCTGATCCTCAGGATGGGGTCTGCACCGATGCATATACTGCAATGGAACTGGCTTCAAACGGTAAAACAGCTAATGATTTTCCGTCGAACACACACATCAATCATTCATCCTCTGCTCAAAGCTCATCTCCGGAATCAGGACATTCACATTCTGAACACCCTGATTCCAGTCACCTGGCTTCACCTAACGGTTCGTCGTCACCTTATAGAGACGTCGCACCCGTTGCTGGTTTAATGCGCCGACCTGTCGATCAGCCTAAACCAGTATTGTTGCCAGCGACTGTTTTGGAAATGTGGTTTGCGCCATATGAGGATGCCAATGGTGTGCTCAGAATGCCTCAAACCGCATTTGCAGAAGTGACTCCAAGGAGATGGTCGCTCACAAACACGAAAGTTGAGCAATTCAAATCTGCGGGGCCGTTTAGTTCTCACACTCAAGATGAGTAAAGAACACTTTAACTTAACTTACTTTCACTTGTGTAAAAGGAAATGACTATGTCACGTAAAAATAAAGCTGTTGCTCTGTTAGCTGTTCTGGCTCCTGCTCTTACTGCAACCGGTGTTGCTGTCGCGTATGACGCTGTGAACGATACTACCGAAGCCGGTACTTCTGAAATGAACGATGCGCTTAACCTGTTAATCGCCTTCCTGGACGGCCCATTAGGTACCATCTTCGCCATCGTTGCGTTTGGTATTGGCCTGGGTGTATCAGCGATGACTCAATCAATGATGGGTCTGGCTGCTGGTATCTTCGTAGCGCTGCTGGCTAACTACGGCGCCGCGATCATCGTTGGTGTTACTGGTGCGTCTGAATCTAACGTTTAATGTAACGTTATCGATGAAAAACCCGGCTTCTGGCCGGGTTTTTTGTATCTACTTCCAACTTTTCTTGCATCTTCTGAGTTACGGGATTGCATCCTGTTCAACGAAGTCATAACAGCCTCAGCAAAACTAATACATTCAATTGTTCTACTAGCAATTGGATGATGACATGGATTACTTAATAAGACAGAAAAAGCTATTTGAGCGGTCAATGCTTAGTGATGTCTTCCCTGTAAGAAACTATGAACCTCAGAGCAAATTATTTTGGTGTAAGGGCGATGATAAACAAAGTTTCCTTGCAGCAGCTTGGCTTTGTGCTCCGCTTTCAGGTGTTGATGAACAAGCATCCTTAAATTTGAAGTCGATATTCTCAAACGACTATCCAAATGACACGATGCTGAGTTTCCACCTCACATCGACTACCTTCATCGAGCCAATACTATCCAGATTTTACAATGCACGCTCACATGTCATGGCTGATAAAAGTGATCCAATCAAAGCGGATATAGCCAGAAAATACTGCCATAACCGTGTGAAATTGTATCAGGAAGGGGCGAAAAATCCTCTCGATGACAATAACCCACTTCTTCTTAAAGATTTCACATTGATTTGTACTATGAAGGTGCCGATTGGGAAAGATCCTACTGAGGAAGATTTTGAAAAAATACGTACCTTATCAGTATCCTTTGAATCGTCATTGGTGTCTTTGAAGTGTTCACCAAGCCAGATGAATCATGAAGATTACTTGGCAGTGACACGTCAAATGCTCAACCCAGACAAATACCCGAAAATGCAACTCGATCCTGAAGCTGAGTTAAATGAGCAGGTATTTGATAATGACGATTCGATTCACATTGAAAAAAACCACTTAGTTGTTAACGATCGGTTCGTACGGTCTTTGTCGGTCCAGCGATACCCTGAAGTAGCCCTACTTCCGCAAGTTAGTCATCTGATTGGTGATCCAAGAGGTTCCCAGAACCAGATAATGGATCCGTTCATTCTCTCTACACACATTTATATTCCCGATTTTCAAAAAGAACGCGATACCATTCGCAGTAAAGCGACAAAACTGGGTACCCAGGCCCGGGGAAGATTTGGCTCTGTATTTCCTCGCATAAAAATGAAAAGCGATAACATGCAGATATTAACGGATAGCGTCGACGACGGTAGCCGCCCCATAAAAATCTGGACCAACCTTTTACTCTCATCTGCAACGCTTGATGGATTAAATAAGCAAGCGACCATGGTGAAAACCTTTTATGAGTATAACGGTTATGTTTTGAAAGATGACAAATTTACCCAAGGCCCATGTTGGCAGCAGCAGTTTCCCATGGCAATTGTGCCTACTGTTGTAGCCTCAATCCATAAGTTCAGCACGATGACTACCGAACATGCTTGTGAATTGGTACCTATCGTTGCTGATTTTAAAGGGAATGGTCCCGGCGCCAATAGCTTGTTTTATACCAAGCGTGGTCAACCGGTAATGTATGACCCTTATGACTCAGACACTTCGTTTAATGGGCTGATTGCTGGTATTACTGGTAGTGGTAAATCTGTTCTTTGCAACGATCTTCTCATGGGCCTTTATACCCGGGGAGCCATCGTTAGAATAATCGATAGCGGGTATTCATATCGAAAAACAACGGATATTGTTAACGGTGAATTCATTGATTTTGGCGAAGATTCAGCCGATATCAGCATCAATCCATTTACCAACATTGTGGATATCCATGAAGAATATTCCGGGATAGAAACAATTCTCGAATACATGGCGGCGCCTAACGAAGGCCTCACTGACTACCAAAAAGCAAAATTGCAGCAATTCGTGCTTGAATGCTGGCGTCTACATCAAAATAAACTCGAAATTACCATACTCTCTGAACACATCATGAAAGCCGGCACGAAGGATGATGATGTTCAGGTGAAACAGATGGCATCCCAGTTTTTTAAATATACTCGCCACGGCACCTTCGGCAAGTATTTCCAGGGCGATGCAAATTTAAAAATGTCTGGAGACTGGTCTTGTTTGGAGCTCGACGGTTTGCAGAGTCAGCCCGAATTAAGAATGATTGTTTTAATCATGATGGTTATGAAATTAAAACAAGACTTTATTTCAACTGACCGAAGCCGTTTGGGCATCGTATTGATCGATGAGTTCTGGAAGTTCGCGAAGATCGATACTGACAACGGTCAGACGCCGGATCCTGGCGTAATCAAAGTACTGGCGTTCATTGAGGAAAGTTACCGCGTATTCCGTAAATTTAAAAAATGCGCGTTTGTCGCGACTCAAAGCTTGCTTGACCTTGGCCTTGGCTCACCGTTACTGACTAATTCAGAGTCCATTATCCTGGGTAAACAGCGTAAAGAAGCCATTTCTTTCATGCAAGATAAGAAGATGTTGGCGATCAGTGATTATGATTACAAAATGCTTGAGACTCTTGACCGTAAGGGCTCGCAATATTCTGAGTATTTTATCTATACCACTAACCGCGGCTCTGGTTTCTTGCGGTTTAAACTCGATCGTTTTTCACAGCTGCTTTACACCTCTAACCCAACTGAAGATACCCGTATTCGACACTTTGAGAGTATGGGCTTCACCATCCCACAAGCCATTGAGGAGTACATGAAGGAGCAAGATAGCAGTAATAATAAAATGGCCAGTTAATTCATCTATGACGCTAATACACTATTAGCGTCATTTTTTAATTGGATAGCCCTATGAAACAAATATTGATTTCCACTGTCGTTGCATCTGTTATCTCTTCTGCAATCGCTTATGGCGTTACCACAGAAGTATTGAGCAATTCTGTGAAACCGGAAACTATGGATGATAGTCAAATCGTTGTTGTTGATTTTAAAAATCTCTCGCAGCGACTTATGGTTACGATGCGTGAGCAGATTTCTCAACAGGACCTATCAAACCCTGAACTGATTGATTTAATGGCTCAAAATGAGGCCCGGCGTTTGTATCGTCAGGTTGTTGAGTACAACCCTAACGCGGTGGTATTAAACAAAACCTCATTAGTCAGCGCACCTGATTCGCTCGATATTACCGACGCAATTGCTGATGCGATGGGCTTAGATGAAGTTAGTGCCGAAGCTCTTCAGCAATTCATGAACGGCCAAAAGGTTAATAAGCCCGTAGGGGTAAAATAGCATGTGGAAGAGTAAATTCACGGCTTATTTAAAACGGTGTTTCAACCGAAAATTCGTCGTCAAAGCAACGGCATTTTGTGCCGTGACCTTTTCTTTGGGTTCAGCCTTAGCCTATAGCAGTTATTCCATTGCCTTTGAAACTCAAAACGTAATTCGGTGTTTACCTCAAGTGCTTTGGATATTGGATAGCGACGTTCACCCGGAAAACATCCATAAAGGGTCGCTGGTCAAACTTAATGGTGCCAATTACAACAGTTACTTTGATGAGAAAACGTATCTGCTAAAGATGGTAGTTGCTATTGAGGGTGACGTGGTCTTTATCGATCAGTCCCAGCGAACCCTTTATATTAATGATGTTTTCTACGGAAAGCTGGCATCTGATAAACAACCTGCTCATACAGGCAAGTATGTTCTTCAAAAATCAGAAATATGGATTGCCGGCACGTCGGATACAACCCTGGATAGTCGTTATTTTGGGCCGGCAACCTTAGGACAGATTGAGGCCCATGCATATGCCGTACTATAGAATCTTTCTTTCACTCTTATTTGTTACCCGGATTGCGATTGGCCAAACAGAAAGTCCTGGTCAGGAACGCTTACCGAAGGCTCCGGTTATCGATCAGGATCTGGCTAATCTTGCTGACAAAATTTCCAGAGAGAAAAACTCACATGTAAGTCAGTTTGCGAAACCGAAGCTTTCTGAGCAGGCGTCATCCGATCCAAAACTCCACGAATGGGCCAAAGAGATAGCTGATGCCAATAATCAAGCTAAAGATAGTCAATCCGAGGCTGCGAAGTCTGCTATCGAACAATCGCAACGTCCTTATGAATTGAACTCTTCAGATATCGAACGGGCTCTCGCCACCCCTGATTATGCGAAGTTTGGGACCGGTGGGGAATATGGTGATGATGGATACATGTCAGCTGCTATGCAGAAAGCGAATGAGGAGGCAAAAACCTATAAAGAAACTCGATATGGTGACGACGTTTATGCCTACATCGCCGTGTCGATGTCTATGCCTGAGCGATGGTTTACCAATATGCTGGCCTCGTTGGCCAATGAGCACAGTGACAAGCGTGTTGTCTTGGCTCTTCAAGGGGCTAAACCCGGCGAGTTTGCGAAATTAGCATTAGCGCTGGAACAGTCAATGCCAGATGACAACAAAGGTTCATACGCTATTGTCATCGACCCAACCATTTTTATGCGACTTGATATCACTAAAGTCCCAATGTTCGCGATTAATACTGAAAAGGGTTGGCGGAAAGTGCTTGGTGAAATGTCATTGTCGCAGGCGACTGCGTATGCACTTCAAGACTATGATGTGTTTGAGGCGTTAGGTCGTACATATGACATTGAAGAGCCCAACATGATCACCCTGCTCCAAGAACGAATGAGCGCCCAATTTGAGAATGAAGATCCAGTGAAAAAAATGAGGAAGAAGGCGGTTTCGGCCAAGCCAGCTATCGTTGATGTCCCTTTTTCTGAACGTCGTTATTCTTATGTTTTCACACCGATATATACCGTTGAGCAGGATCTGACGTTCGAGGGGACCGTGTTTGCCAGGAAGGGCGATAAGGTGAATACATTGGAGCACTTACCTTTAGAAGATACCTATGCGTTCGTTGATTTATCGAAACCAAGTCATTTGGCACTGGCCCGAAAATGGCTCTCAGCACACCCTCAATTAAGAATTTTTTCATCCACCATGCCCGAAGCTGAAAAGTTGAAGCAGTTCATTGGTGAATTCGGTTACATCTCTCAAATCAATCAGTTGATGATCGACCGTTTCAACATAGAGGCTATTCCAGCCTTAGCGTACCAAACAGGTAACCAACTCACCATCGAAGTTGAAAAGCACCATGAACACTTAAGCAAGGACAACACAAATGAATCTGATTAAGTATTTAACACTGTTTTTTGCTTGTATTTGCTTGTCCATCCCGTCTGCAGCGCAAGAAGCCACTGACGCTATTGATGTCGGCGAAGTCCTTTGTCCATCGAGTGACTTGATCGGGACTAAAATGATCACCGACGTGTGTTGGGAGGGGGTCTTCCCACTACAAATTGCAGGTGTGACGTTGTTCGGCAAAACCAGGTATGCCCCCGGAGACCGAAATACCGACAGAACTTGTGCATGCAGTGGCGACCTTTCCGCTGGTGAGCTTCCCAAAGTCGGAGTTACTACCGGTTATTTTGCACCGAAGTATCTTTTAACAGTGACAAAAAAGCCTTACTGTTTTCCTGAGTTAAATGGCCTTGAATTGGCCAGCCAACTTGGTCTGACGTCACGTTTTAATATTGGCAACGAAGATAATAGTGATGTTGATGTCGAAAGCGCCAGTAATCAATCCTTATGGTCCTGGCATTTAGCCAGTTTCCCATTAATGCACATTTTGGAAACACTTAACGAATTTACTTGCGATCGCTCTGGCTACGTTTCGTATGATTTATTGTGGTTATCGGAAACACTGCCTCACCATTACGACTCACAGCTATCGGCATTCCTTGTGCCTGAGTCCATTTTATTTGCCTCACCTTTGTCATTACCATTTCTTCCAGTGGATTGCGTTGCTGCATCTGCAGGTTCTCCTATTGATGAGTTAATCATGGCTCAGGGCTGTTATGGCTACACGTATCCGATTACCGGTCACACCGGCGCAGAGTCAAATAAAGTAGAGGCGAAGTCGTTAATTGCTCATAGAGCACTATATTTCTTGTCTCGTATCGGCATGCTTGAACGCACAATGGGCGAAGATGCTGTGTGCAACGCTCGCAAAATGCCTTTTTTGAAAAAGTCCATGTATCGATGGCAGCAAGTTTGGCCACACACGGAAGCAGGATCTGACGAATCAATATGCGCCGGAGAAAACGGCTGCGGTGACTCGATGAGTAATGGTGCTACACAACCGGACGGCACCGGTTCGGTTACTGTTGGAGGCTCTGCTGTACGTACAGGTAATATCTCTGCTAATCAGATAGAAGAAGTGCGTATGAACAGTCTGAATGGCACTTGTACGCATCCAAGCGGCCAGACGTCATTTTCGTGGGGTATTTGGCGCGGGGCGGAGCAACAAGGGCATGCCAGTTACCTGATTTATCAGTGGATGGATTGTTGTCTCGATTTGATTCAATTTTTATAGGTGAACCAATGGCGGTTGTATATCTTCACGATCATGCTTCTAAACATCAAGCACAGCAATGGCGGGATTACAGGCAAAAGCTTAACCCATTTCTGACAGTGACGTTTGCATTTATTTGTATTTTATACGTTACCGGGGCGTTTGAATTCAATGCCATCACTGCATTTATGGGGTTCACTGTGTTCTTAAAATTAATTTGCCATTTTCGAATTAAAGAGTACGAAAATGCCGATAAAACCGCGGGAGAAAATCATGAAGATTAGTCGATACCTCATCATGTTCTCGCTGTTTTTCACTCAGGCTCATGCCGATGAGCCTGATTTACAGTTTCTAGGAAGAGTGCTAAAGGTAGATGGGCATAACGTGTTAACGGTTGGTGACGCTAAAGGCAACTTGCGTATTCTGTCTTTAGCTTATATTTCAACGCCTGTTCGCACCGAGCCCTATTTTGAGACTGTTAATGCCCACTTAAAAGGCTATGTTGGGGATTGGTTTCAGTTTACGGTCGTGTCGTATGGCCGGCACGCGAAGGTGCAACCAGTCCTTATGCGCGATACTAAGCAAAAAAGTATTAACTCGCTGATGGTTAAGGAAGGCCTGGCCATGGTTAATATGGCGACGAATCCACCAGCATCGCTTATTGACCAAGCTTACGCGGCTTCAGAAAGCAAGGTTGGTTTATGGGGTCAAGATGAGAAATTTGACCCACTTGCAAGAAACACATTTGGGGGGATTAACCTTAAAGACATGTTACGTATTGAAGGCAAAAATGGGTTAGTACCCTATGTTAAGGATCCCACAAGTATGAAAGCTTTCCCCGTGTTATGCGCCTTTACACCCCGGGCTAAATCTCTTCCGATAGCACTTACTGCGCATGTTGCAAAGCGTGAAGGGTATCAAATAATGGAAAACTGTGATGAATTTACCAAAAAGTGACGTTCTGTAAATAAAATTCCACTTTGTTACTTGAGACCGATTGTCCGCCAACTTCATGCCCTCCACCCTAACAACTCAACTAATTGAGCAATATTGAGTAAATTACTCATTTACAGACCGCCTGTTCGTAAGCTTCAATGACGTCATCGTTCAACATGAGTTGGTAGTTTTTTATGAATATAACGAAACAGTATTCGATGGCGGTTATTGCCCAGGCTGTAAATAGAGTGCGCTTTGAAGGTGGTAGAGAGCGAGAAATTGCAGATCACCTTGAGATTGATGCCAGTAATATTTCTAAGTACAAATCCGGTGAGTCAACATTATCTCCGACCAATATGCGCCTTCTTATTGACCGGTATGGCCAGCCAAAGAGGGCGCCGGGCCGGTATTTAACTGCTGCCCTTTATGATTCGGTTGACCAGTACATTGCGGATGTGAAGCAAAGGCAACTTAACGCAATTAAGTCCCACCTTGGTAAATATTTCTCTAATCAGGATGTGTTACAAGGCATTGCTGATTCTGTAAATGTAGAAGTTGTTGGTCAACGGCAAGAGGTCAGTTGCCCTCCTGAACTTAAAAATCATGTACTCAAGTGGCTTGATCAGCAGTTGAAAGGGGATGCTTATCAAAAATGGTATAGCGACTATTTGGATTTAATGTCAAAAATTGATTTACGGTCCATTGGATATTACACCCTTGTTGAACCCAAGCATCGGCAACTTAAACAGTGCTCAGATGAATGGAGAAAAACCTACATTTCACAATTTGATAATCCACTTTTTCATTTGCTTGGCTATTACTACAGCATTGATAGCGACTTTTCAGTGGTAAATGGGACCCCGACCAAAATACCGACCCTGCAGGATAATATGCATGAAATGGTGTTAACAGGCTCCCCTATACTCACAATTGAAGCATTTGATTTTGATATGTCCCCTCCCCCGATACAACTGTTCTCCAAAACTTTGGCCAGGGCATTAGATACTGTTGTCTATCCGGATAAAGATATCAATAAGCCACAGGATAGTGAGTTGTACTTAAATGCCATGCTTTCGAGGTCATCGCTTAAGAGTGCCATTCTTGAACTGTACTTGAACGAGGATCTTCAATATCGGGCGAAAATAACTGAGTCTTGGGGCTATGGCACTAGGCAATCTGTTATCCGTCATTTGAGTGCTGATAATATCATCGGCCTTTTCCAAAAATTACAATCATTTCTTCAAGTAAAAACGTCCCATGAAGACGATTTAAAAATTGCTATCGCAGAAAAAGGCGGATTTATCCCCGGCGCTATTGTTCTCTGATTTTAAGTGCATCCTCATCACTTAAATTACTAAACTACATTAATGAGGTATATAAGGAGTAATATCATGAGTCTTAAAAATGCACCAAGCAAAACTGGTAATAAATCTGGTGGTGGACGCGGTAATGCACCGTCTAAACGCTAGATTCCAATGACAGTCAAGGCTTACCAGTTACATGTGGCTGGTAAGCTTTATGGCAAAGAAGGCACTTTCGGCAGCCACACGCATATCGCATGACATCTCCAGCCCGCAACCACCGCCCACACAGGCCCTTCAACCATTGCAATCGTTGGCCTGCCCAGTGTTTCCATTTTTGCTGGGTGGCCATGACCAACCTATATGCTGCAAAATTACTTATTTTTATCACAGCGACATCGATTCCTTTCGGTATTAGGTAACATCCCTTTTTCAGACATTCTTTTTATTTTTTTTCGAATACCCTCTTTACTTCTGTTTAACTTTTTTGCAATGCACTTGTTGCACAGCCCGCTTTGTAGCAATTCGATTATGAACTGTTCAGCTTCAAGATATTGACTTCCCTCGCGCTGATATTGATGCCTGGATCCTAAACCTAATCGTTTAGCTCTTCTCATTAGTGCATTCCTATGGCATCCGATTTCCTTAGCCAGGTCGTTAATTTTTGTATGCTTGTAGTGTTTTATTAAATATTGTTCTGCAGTGACCCCTGCATGCTCCAGAATTGCGTTCCAGTTAAATTGCTTTGAAGTATTTGATACCCCACCGGCTTCCCGTTGCCTGGCAATAAATAATAAGTGTGAATTTATGACGGATGTTTGTTGCATTGCTGCTGCCAGTTTTCATTACATTATGGATATTTAATGTATTAATAATTAGCTTCAGCTTGATAGATATGAGCGCTGGCGGGATGACCCCACCAGCTGAAGGTGGGTTCATTTATCGTTAAGGTTCAGCAACAAGCTCAATAACTGTTTATCATCCTCGCATGAGGAATTAGCGTTCCTTTTGGACATTTTGTTAATGTGACTTACCGGGATGTCTAGCTGGTTGCAAACGCGACTCCGCTGAACTTGAGGCAAGGTTGAAATCAGATCGACTATTTTTTCTGCCCACTGGTTATCACCTACTTCTTTTTCTGGGTCGCTATTATGACATGACAGTCGGTCACTAAGAGATTGCCGTTCATCTTCGTCGTCATTTTCGTGAATTGAAATTGTGGAATTTGTACTCTGCTTAAATCGTACATCGGCAATAATTTGACTATCCCAAGGCAGACTTGAATATTTCGTCCGCATGGCCTTAAGAGCAGCATCTTCATTGAAGACCTCTTTGCCATCTCTTATTTCTAATCCTGCGTTGAGTACTTCTGCTTGTTTGCCGGCATAAACTGGCGGAAGTTTGATTACATCATCATTAATTAGAACATTTTTACATTCTTGCTTTATATACGGGACTGCAAATGTGGTAAAGCGATTTTCAGGGATATATTTGTACACTTTTTCAAGCAGTGAGGTTACCGTTTGGGCGAAGCAGAGTTCTGCTTTTTGTTCCACAATATGCCTTTCGTTGACACGAAAACTGTGACGTAAAACTTTGTGTATTTCTTTCTTAATCAGACCTGTGTTCGTGACGACAAATTTGTTCCGTGAACGCTTAATTTTTTCAAACTTACTGCGCACACTATAAAGAATTGACCAATGCTTCATTAACTCTGTTGTACTTTCCACACCAGTCGCGTCTGCTAATGCACTAAGCTCTTCCGCACATCCCTGAAATAATTCCTCCCGAAGTTGTTCCAAGCTTTCATCAGAAATATCGTAGTCAGTGTTCGCTCGCTCGGTACCGGACGGATCGCCATTCAGTAGAATATGTACTTTGGAGCTCGTCGGGAAAGGGATGTTTTTACGCGAGAAGGCCTGGGCTTTACGGTGAATTTTTTGTACTGCGTTGCTGATTAATTCTGTGTGTTTGTAAAGTTCAGTTCTTACAGATTGATGCAAGTTCAAATGCTTTAATCTGTTGCCAACTTCAGCATAACTGCTTATTGGATTTCCACCGTTTTGCAGCTCTTCTTCAATCGATCGTAGACACATGGCACAGATAGTTAGTAACACCTCTATTTGTGGTTTTGCCTTTGCTTTCTGCTCTGGGTCAGCTCCGCGTTCGATGGAAGTCAGAATTATATTACCGTTTTGGATAATTCGGTGCCCAACAACAAAGTGTGTCATACCGGACTGTTCTTTGTTGCTTGCGCTCCCCTTGTAAATAAAGCTGTATAAGTGACGACTTATCACATCTCTTAATGAAGGGATCCACATTGCTATCGTACAGAATTCCATATCCAACTGGTGCAATTCTGTAATGGTTTCTTTCTCAGTTTCGATACTAAAATTTGCGTTTTCGTACATGATTGAATCATCCGTCTTAACCTCGTCAAAAGCGTCGATTTTGAGTTTACGCTTGCGAGGTGTTTCATATGATTACTAATGATTTGTTAGACGACGTAGCATCCAGCTACCAAACAATTTCATCCAATTTAGTTCCGAACCTGTGTCCAGAATGTAAATTGATTATTGTTGCTGCCTTAAATTTTGACTATCCGTTTTTCACTACACATCATGTACGTTATCGCTGACAGGAAGGAGTCATAATGACGTCATAATGACGGCTAATTGACTATAAATTCGTGCAGGTTTTGGCGTCATCTCTAAGTCTTTTGGACCGTCTTTTTGCTTGTAAAAAGACGGATATATAAAGTCTTGGTGACATTAAAAGCGATACGTTTTTAACTTTTCATTTTATCAATTTTGGCAGCTTTACTGACCTTTCAAGGGTTGGATTAGACCTGGTTACTGCTCAAAATACCAACAAACCCACCCCTTAATTTTCACTTTAAGCAAATTCACACTGGTTTTCAAACCATTTAGAGAAAATCTAATACATTTTTCAGAAATTAGAAAAGATATACAGGGACATTTCACAACCTTAGAGAAAATAAGGTGTGTTTTCCCCAAGAATAGTTAGGTGGAGTGTTTGATGGATACCGTTGCCGATTTGATATTTTCGCAATTGGATAGTTGTTTGGATAAGTTAGGTGAAACTTTGATAGTCCATGAAGAGGCTTTGGATAGCTATGTGGCCATGTTTAAGGAGACCCGGAAGAGAGAGTTAGAAGAGATAAAAATGCGCCGGCGTATGAACGCCTGCTATTACCCAGGCTTGTTACTTATCGTGCAAAAGAAATCACGTGAGATTTCGACAAAAAAATACATCAAATCTGACTATGACGAAGTTGACGGTAAAAAAGTACGTTTTTCGCAATTAAATTTGGCCATTGCTACCAGGGGATATTCCGAGTACATCCCCGTTGAAGGGAACGGACAGTACAAAGCAAAGCGAGTCCTCAGGTTTAATAACATCAGAGCTTATGCTGATGAAGATAAGGCGTGGGTGGAAAAGGTAGTGAATGATGTAAACAGCCTGAATTACAGTGGTCTTAAATTCCGAGATGCCTATGTAAATATGGCCGAGTGTCACTATGAGGCGTTAAAGCGTTACGACCTATCCAAGATGAAACGTCAGGTTTTCACCGACCACGATAAAGCCGGCAGTTATTAGGTAAGGAACTATAGTGCTCGTATCTCAGGAACAACTACAACCAGTCCAATATCCCGGCCATGCTTATATCGTGGCAGTGCCTGGCTCGGGAAAAACCCGAACGATCGTGGCCAAAACCACTGCGATGGTAAAAGCCGGATACAGCAACATCGGGATAATCTCGTTTACCAATGCTTCTGCTGTCGAACTTCAGGAGCGCCTGGAAAAAGAGCTATCAAAAGAACTGGTCGAAAAGCATATTGCCGTAGCTACTTTCCACTCCATGATGCTGAACCATGTTAGGCAGCATGTGGTTGGTACTGGTCTTGTCTCAACAAACTATGAAACGACCCATATGCTATCAGTATTGAAAAAGTATGGTATTCCTGCGCACCACCTGGATGACTTCAGGCAGTTCTCTAACGACCATGGTGAGATTCAGGACGGTCCATTTTACGAGGCGTGGATTGAATACACTAACCAAGTTATCGAGCGGCAGCATATTACGTTGTCAAATGTCGTGACCGTAGCGACAGAAATGATTATTCAGGGCCGTATACCGCCATTGCCCTTTTCGTACATATTTGTGGATGAATATCAGGACTGCGATACCGACCAAATAAAAATGTTACTTGTTCATGGCTTATCTGGTGTAACCATTGTGGGTTGCGGTGACGACGATCAGTCAATCTATTCATTTCGTAAGGCTCGTGGCGTTGATGCATTCCGGGCCCTACAAAACAAATTAGGTGCCCGGGAATTTATCTTATCGACTAACTACCGTTCCCATAGTGAGATAACCGATTTTGCGAATGCCCTGATAAGTCGGAATAAAATTCGGATCGATAAAACCATTCACTCCCATAAGGGGGTTGGCGGTTGCGTGACGTTGACGATGTACAACACAGCATATGAAGAAGCTGAAGATGTTAGCCAACGGGTTGCTCAACTAACTGAAACTGCTGGCGGAGAAATTTACATCATCGCTCGAAGCAATGCTGCACTTGATGCGGTGAGAGATACACTCACAGTACCTTTCATCGATATGGCCAGTAAAGGCAAGGAGCCTTATGAAAGCCAAGTGATGAAAACCGGGCTCAGCGCTATTGAGAGTGGAAATGGGCATCAACTGGCGATAATGCTGTCTCTCTTTCTAACAGAAAATACCGCCACGAGTGTAGCGTCTACCGTCTGTGGTAACAGAGGTCAGCAATCCACATTACTTGAGCATACTCAACCATTGCAGCACGTAAAGCACCTTATGCAAAAAGGCCAAACAGATGCTGCTATAACCGAGTTCTTTGCCTATTCACTTCCACACATGCTGTCTACCTGTGAGCAAAAGAAAGGAGACCAGCAGGCCATAGCGAAATCCAAATCACGCATGCAGAATGCGATTACACGTACAGAGCAGATCCTGCATAAATTGAAGGGTACTGTTAAACAGCGTCTTGAGATATTGAGCCGGCAACGTAAAGAGACTGGTGATGCTCGAGTAAAAGTGATGACGGCACATGGCTCCAAAGGTTTGGAAGCAGAGACCGTATTTCTAATAGGTGTTGCACATAAAAAATTTCCTGCCAGCAAAGCAGAATCAGAAGCCCGGGCCCGCGGTAGTAAACACTATAACGCAATGATGGAAGAGGAAAGGCGCTTACTTTATGTAGCTGCCACTCGTGCAATGAAAGATCTGCATATCAGCGCCTACATGGGAACGTCGACAAAGCCATGCTCGCATGGTTACTCGAAACTTATCCCACCAGCATATATCGATGAATTGCCCTCTCTCTTGGAAAAGTGAGGTCCTGAAACCTTATACACTTCAGGTACTACATGAACAATGGTATTTGAAGATGAATGATAGTGAACAACTAACAACCGCACCAGGTAATGAATTCAGAGACATACTGCTTTACTCGGCAATACCAGCATACTCTGCGTTTATCGTTTTTGGCGTTATAGTTGGCCAAAATGCAGTTGGTGCTTTATTCATGATTATTATCTTGCTCGGACAGTACGCAATAAAAAAGACGATGTACCGGTGCAAGGTCAGTATTCAAGAGTTAACCCAGGACGGGATATACAGTTCGGCACTAATACCTGTTTCATTGCTATCAGGCATGCATTATCTCACCAATTTGTTTTATTCAGGCATAAACAGTCCAATGGGAAGTGTGGCAGCATTTTTTTTAAGTTATGTCATGTTGTTCATCAGCGTACAAACCCATGTGTGGTTCAGCTTTCTTGAAAGGCGCCGGCAGCAGAAGTCAGGTAACACTAAAAAGTAATTCCGGGTGGGATCATGACGGCGTCAGGAATAAGAAGCAGTAAAGCGACGGATGAAGAAAATCATGACGGCGTCAGGAAAGATAGTAACTCCACGACATCCACCTTTACTACCATTACGCCGTCACGGAGTCATCACAACAATACCTTCAAATGAATTTATGACAGCGTCAGGATTCAAATATCTGCGTGAATTCTGCAGAACCTTTCCTTAGTAATTAAAAAAGCAGGCCTGAGCCTGCTTGTGGGTTTGGTGTTGCCTTAATGGTTAGGCGGCATCTGACACTTTTTTGTATACGAGCTGGCCGGTGTGACATTCCTTATGTTCTAGTTCATGGCTGCGATCACCTTTATAAACCGGTTGAAAGAGAGCGCCGTTCTTTCCATTAACATATAGGTATTGAACTTCAACGATCCTACCCGAGATCGGCACGTCATGGTTAGCAGGTATTGTCACCTTGCCGACTTCAACAAGTTGATTCTTTTCGTTGTACAGTCCGATTTTAACACTACGCTTATTGGCAGTTTTTTCGAGAACGATGACTGAGGCGGTGTTCAGGTTTTTAATTTTAAGGGCGTCACCTTCCTTGTTTGGTCGTCCGGGGGTGTAGATGCTACTACCGCGACGAAGTACGATACCTTCCTCTTGGTTCGTTTTGGAGTTTTCGACAGCGTTGTACACATCGTTACGCGAATCGATAGCGACGGGCATCAGTACTGTCAATTTAGATAAGCCAAGTCTGTCAGCATCGATGGCAATTGAGCGCAAGCATCTGGCGCGATCTTCGAAGGGTGCTTTTGAGTAATCGACACCGTTATAGGCCAGCACGTCAAAAACAAATAAACCTTGGCTACCCATGTCCTCACAATCAATAAACAGGTCTTTTCCACCAGCCAGAGTGGTGACATCGTTAATCAAGTCAGGATTAAGCTCAACGACCATACCACGTTTATTGTAGGCTTCGATAACACCGCTTTTGCACCTCACCGGGCGGCGCTCGCCGTCTGCTTTGATTTGGCAGAAATACGTTTCCAACCATTCATCGTCGATGATAGCCGCTGCGCGTTCTGGGGTGACGAAGTTAAGTAACTGAGGCGCAAATACGACTTCCTGTGCTGGTGGTTGGTTACGCTGGTAATCATTGACCACCGAATTATGAACGCTGTAATCCAGCACAATGAAATCTGGCTCTTGGGCTGCTTCCTGCTGACATGGCTTAACTACAATTTCATCCAGACCGGGCACCGGGGCTTTCCGTTCTGCCTCGCGCTGAATTGCTCGTTGAACTGTTGAGACATTATCGACGCGAGAATTAACAGAATAGCCTTTTTTGGTTTTAGCCTGTTCTAATTTACTTGCTTCAGACATGGCTTCATTGAGACTCAAAGGTGTGCTGTTTTTCTTTCCAAAAGGCTATGTTCTGCTAAATTGTTGCTATACTGTATATGAATACAGTCATTGAGGATTAATCATGCTCCCAGCACAATTTACAAAGCTTATAGCCGAG